>Ga0073934_10000337_pt1 | contig 137501 bp, 117 predicted proteins | sample LarsenN4metaG_FD_76834 | JGI IMG/M metagenome (GOLD analysis project Ga0073934, IMG submission 76834) | Hot spring sediment bacterial and archeal communities from British Columbia, Canada, to study Microbial Dark Matter (Phase II) - Larsen... ... | reverse complement strand
GGATGACGCCTTCGACTTCGCCATCCTGTCGCTCACAATTCAGGCGACGCGCAGGCCGAAGCCGGTGCTCGAGAACCTGATGCGGATAGGGCGGCACGCGATCGTTTCGTTTCCGAACTTCGGCCACTGGCAGGTGCGGATGCGCCTTCTGCTCACGGGCCGGATGCCGGTGACGCAGAACCTTCCCGATCCCTGGTACGAGACGCCGAATGCGCATCTGTGCACCATCAAGGACTTCGCCGATCTTTGCCGGACGGTGAACGCGCGCGTCGAGCGCGCCGTCGCCTTCAACGTATCGGGCCAGCGTCTGGGCACCTGGGTGCCGCTGCCCCTGACGGTCCACAATCTGCTCGGCGAGAAGGCCGTGTTCTTGCTGGCGCGGAGATAATTTGCAGCATGACCGACGAGGTGCCAGGACAAGCCAAGGGCAAGCGCGCGCTTGTGCTGTTCTCGGGCGGCCAGGATTCCACCGTCTGTCTCGCCTGGGCGCTCGAACGCTTCGAATCGGTGGAGACGGTCGGCTTCGACTACGGGCAAAGGCACAGGATCGAGCTCGACCAGCGCCGCGTCATCCTGGCCCGGTTGAAAGATGGCTTCCCCGGCTGGTCGCCGCGGATCGGCGAGGACCATGAGCTGGCGCTTCCGACCCTCGGGACGATCAGCCACACGAGCCTCACCCGCGACGTCGCCTTCGAGATGACCGCGTCGGGGCTCCCCAACACATTCGTGCCGGGGCGAAATCTTCTGTTCTTCACCTACGCCGCGGCACTCGCCTGGCGGCGCGGGATGACCACGCTCGTCGGCGGAATGTGCGAGACGGACTACTCGGGCTATCCGGATTGCCGCAACGAGACCCTGCAGACCCTTGCCCGCGCGCTGGCATTGGGCATGGATCGACCGTTCGAGATCGAAACGCCGCTGATGTGGCTCTCCAAGGCCGAGACCTGGGCGCTGGCCGAGCGGCTCGGGGGCAGGCCGCTGGTCGACCTGATCGTCGAGGAAACGGTTACATGCTACCTCGGCGAACGGGGACTGCGGCGCGCCTGGGGCTACGGCTGCGGCACGTGCCCGAGCTGCGCGCTCAGAGTGAAGGGATGGAACGAATGGCAAGCCGGGAGAAGCTGATCGAGGCGGCGGAACGGGCCCTCGGCGGAGACTGGGCCGGCGCGCACGCGATCGTGCAGGCGTTCGAGGACGATCAGACGGCGTGTTGGCTGCACGCCTGCCTGCACAAGCTCGAGCCCGACGAGGCCAACAGCCGGTATTGGTATCGCCGCTCCGGCCACTCCTATGAGGAATATGCTGACGGCCGCGCCGAGCTCCTCGCCATCAAGGCATCGCTCACCTACTGACCGGGGGGGGGGGCCGATCAGCCGGCAAGCGCGCGACGAAGCTTCTCGGCATTGGCGGCGAGGATTTCGGGCTTCTCCATTTGCCCGGTATGCGGGCCAAGGCGCACACCGTCCCAGCGCGGGATGACATGGAAATGCAGGTGAAAGACCACCTGTCCGCCGGCGCTCTCGTTGAACTGCTGCACGGTGGCGCCTTGGGCATTGAACGCCTTGAGTTGCGCCCGTGCAATCTTCTGCACCGCGGCCATGCAGGCGGCAAGGCATCCGGTCGGGGCATCGAACAGGTTCCTTGCCGGGACTTTGGGAATGACCAGCGTGTGGCCCTCGGCTCGCGGCATGATGTCCATGAACGCCAGAACGTCGCCGTCCTCGAGCACCTTATGGGCGGGAAGCTCACCGCGCAGGATTTTCGCGAACACGTTGCCGGGATCATAAGTCATTGGAGTCCCCTCAGACTGGCGCAACCGCGCTGTTAACACCTCGTTTACCCCGCCGTCAAAGCGGCGGCCTACGAAGCCGTCGTTAAGACTTTGTGAGGACCCGATGCGGCAGCATGCGGCATGACCATGACCGCCCGCTCCAGCCTGTCCATCGCGTTTGCGGCCGACGTGCGCCGTCTCGCCGCCAACGACGACGCGCCCTTGGCGAACATTGTGTCCCGGCATCTGGCCGCGCGCCGGGCGCAACGCGTCCTGATGGCCGGCGTCGCGACGCTGGCCGCCCTCGTGCTGACCGCGACGATCCTTCAAGGCCACAATGCACTGCGGCCCATGCCCGACATGGTCACGTTTGCGGCCCGCGTCTGACCGAAGGCGCAGGCAGCGTCAGCGCACGTCCGTCCAGCTTTCTGCAAAAGCCAGCGCCGAAGTTGAGAAGGGACGGCCCTCGCGCACACGCGGCCACGATTTGCCCTTGGCATGAACGCCATTGCGCGCAAGGCTTGTGCCGAGCGCCGGAATGAGGATCGTGCCCAGCCCGTACTTGCGGCCCGGAACCTGGTTCGGCTGCGTGTGCAGCATCAGCGGATCGCCGAGATCGTACCAGCTGAGCGTCACATGCTCGCCGGGAGCCTCGAGCCGCTCGGTCCAGAACGAACGCGCATCGCCGGATTGCGAAAAGCGCGCCTCGGTGCACGCGATCGACTCGTCGGCGAGTTCGGCGTTGAGCATGCCCTGCACGGTGCGCTGCAGCCAGCGCGCCAGGGCGATGTTGTCCGACCAGATGCGCCAGCGGTTCTCGGTGAGCTCGCTTTTCAGATAAAGCACGTGGCCAGGGCCGGCCGGTGACAGGATCACGCGCCAGAAACTGGCGTCGGTGGAGTTCGGATCGCCGTCCTTCTCCGAGAGACGGATGAAGGGGTTCTCTCCGATGACGATGGTCTTGTTCGGGTCCGCAATGCTCATCTCGGCTCGCCTCCCAGGGATGGTCGCTACGCCTCGATTGGTAGCGCGGCCCCGTCAAGGCGCAAAGCCGGAACTTCACTCGGCAGCAATACGGTAATGGTAGCGGTAGACCTCCCGGAACCCGAGGGACTCGTAAAGCCGGATCGCAGCGGCGTTGCTTGCGGTGACCTGCAGATAAGCCCCGGTCGCACCGAGCTCCGCGCCCCAGGCCAAGAGCGCCGTCACGAGCCGGCGCGCCGCACCGCGACGCCGCGCGCCGGGATCCGTTACGATGTCGAACAAGCCGATCCTGCCGCGCTCGGCGACGGCCAATCCCCAGGCAATCGGCACGCCATTGTCGCGCAGGCAGGCGAAGGCGGCCGGAAGCCGGATCGCAGCGAGCAGGCGATCATGCGTGCCCCGTCGGGCGGGCGGAACCCCGCTGGCGCCGGCGAAGCCGTCAAGCCAGGCAGGGTCCGCTTCGCTCGCAAGTGTAATATCGGGATCGCCGCACTCTCGCGTCGCAAGCGGCGATGTGAGGACGAGCGACTCGTCGGCGCGAACGAAGCCGGCGTCCGCCAGCAGGCGATCGCTGTCGCCGCCAGCCAATGGCGACAGCCGAAAGATCAGCGGAAGGCCAAGGCGGGCATAGAGCGGACCCGCAAGCGTGATCACGTCTCCGACGTGCCTTGTCGGCGCCCATGCATTCACGGAGTTGGCGCGCTTCGTATAACCGTCTGCAAACCGAAGCAGCCAGCCGTCCATGAGAACGGTTTGCAGCGCCGGCCAGGCGTTGAAGGCTCGCTCCTCCAGTCCGCGCACGTCCGACATCGAGACCGACATTGCGCCCTCCAGCGGCACGCCCGCCTCTCAGCCCGCGGGCCGCCGCGCGAACTCCAGCGGCAACGCCGTGGTGTTCTTGATCTGCTCCATGGCGAAGGCCGAGGAAACCTTGGCGATCTCGACGCGCGAAATGAGCTTCTTGTAGAAGGCATCGTAGGCGGCAATGTCCGGTACGACGACGCGCATCAGGTAGTCGATCTCGCCCGACATGCGATAGAACTCGACGACTTCCGGCATGTCGTCGACGGCTGCATGGAACTTCTCCAGCCACGCGAGGCTGTGCTGGTCGGTCTTGATCGAGACGAAGACCGTCACCCCGGCGTTGACCTTGCCGGCATCGAGGATCGCAACCCGGCGCTGGATGACGCCCCGCTCCTCGAGCTTCTGGATGCGCCGCCAGCACGGTGTCGTCGACAGCCCCACGGCCTTCCCGATCTCAGCGACGGGAACCGTGCAGTCCCGCTGCAGGATTTCAAGGATTCTGATGTCGGTGGCGTCCAGCATCAATGTCCCTACCGGCAAAAGCATTCTCACCTTGCGCGAGTTGGGCAATTGATCGCATCTCCAACCACCCCGTCAATGGGGAATTTAGTATTTTTTTTCATTTCTCGGCGATTCCGAGCTTGATCGTCGCGATGAAATGCACAAGTTTTAGCTCATTGGAGCAAGACGTTGCTCATGCAGCGGACAGCCGAATGGACACCATCAAGTTCATCACGCCGAATTTCGCCGTCACCGCAGAACTGGCGCCGGAGGACTTTGCCGCCGTCGCGGCGATGGGATTTCGATCCGTCATCTCCAACCGGCCCGACGGTGAAGAGCCTGGGCAGCTCACCGCCCGGAGCGAAGCCGCGCACGCCTGGCGCGCGGGCCTCAGGTTCGCGCACGTCCCCGCGTCCAAGCTCGACCTCTTCACCGACGAGGTTGTGGATGGGATGGCGGACGCGGTCCGCCGGCTCGACGGGCCGGTACTGGCCCACTGCAAGTCCGGGCTGCGATCGGCAATCGCGTGGGCTGCGGCGAGCGCCCGCCAGCAATCGGTTGATTGTGTGCTGCGAGCCCTCAGGGCAGCCGGCTTCGAACTCGACTTCCTGAGGGACGATCTCGACCAGCAGGCCTACCGGTCACGTTGGCACGGAGCGGCCCCTCCGGCCCTCGATTGCGGATGCAGCGAGGTCCGTTTTCCGCATCCGGCCAAGGCCTCCATGCCGGCCGCAGCGTGAGGTCGTGGGCTCAATCGAGGAGCCGCCGCACCTCCCGCCTCACCCGCGGGAGCACGTCGGATGAGAACCACGGATTGGCGCGAAGCCAAGCGTTGTTGCGCCACGACGGATGCGGCAGCGGGATGACGGAGAGGCGCCCGTCGGACGGCTGCTCGCCCTGAGCAAATGACCGAATGGTCTCTGTCACCGACCGGCGCGGGCCTCCGATATGCCACCAATGGGCATACTGGCCAACAGCGAGAACCAGCCGCGCCGCAGGCAAGGCCGCAAACAGCCGGTCTCGCCAGAGCGGCGCGCATTCGCGTCGCGGCGGCAGGTCGCCGCCGTTCGCGTCGAGTCCCGGAAAACAGAAGCCCATCGGGATGATCGCGATCCTGCTCGCGTCGTAGAACTCGGCAAGCGTGACGCCCATCCACTCCCTGAGGCGATCGCCCGAGGGGTCCGTGAACGGTACGCCTGATCGATGAACCCGCGTTCCCGGCGCCTGCCCGGCAACGACGATGCGCGCACTCGCCGTCACCCGCAGTACGGGGCGCGGGGCGTGCGCCAGTGCCGGGCCATCCGGACGCTCGACGCACTGCCGGCAGGAGCGGATCTCGCGGACAATACGATCCAGTTTGGCCTCGGCGCCGGCCACGGGCTCAGATCCTGAGAACGAGGCCATCCTCGGCGAGAAGGATCCCGGGGCGATCGGCAAGCCGTTCTGCCGCCGCGAGCATCGGTGTGCTCATGTGCGTGAGCATCACTCGCTTGGCCGCAATGCGAGCGAGATTCTGCTCGATCACCTGCCAAGACAAATGATAGCGCGTCGGCCCCTCGACGGCATAGCATTCCATGATGAAGAGATCGGCATGGCGGCCCGCCGCAATCAGCGTCTCGACCCACTCGGTATCACCGGAGAAGCTTACGATCCGATCGTCGAGCGAGAATCGCAGGGCATAGGAAGGTGCGCCCGAAGGATGCACGACCTCGAAGGCCGTGACCTCAAGTCCTGCGACCGAAAGCGGCGTCTCCCGCGCCAGATCGACGAAGCGCATCTCGAAGCGCGGCGCGATCTTCGTCGAACCCGGGAAGAGCGCCTCGGCGGCAGCCTCGAATCGGCTTCCAATCCCCGGCGGTCCGACAACCGTCAGCGGCGTCGTGCGCTTGGCGACGTGCTGGCCATGCAGCATCCACCAGACGAGGCCGCCGAAATGATCACCATGCAAGTGCGAGATGAAAATCGTGTCGACGGCATCGGGCGCGAGGCTCAGACGGGCCATGCCGATGAGCGAGGTGGCGCCACAGTCGATAAGGAAAGTGCCTCCGGCGTGCTCAACGTGGTAGCTCGTCTGCAGCCGTCCGCCGGACCCGAACGCGTCCCCGCAACCGAGCACGGTGAGCTTCATCGTCCCCTCCCCGGCCCTGCCGCCAAGCCACGCACTGAAGCAAGAGTTGCAGAGATCATGCCCGTGCACTCGGCCGCGCCGAGACTTCAGCGTACCAACGCTCGACGTTCTTCATGTCTGCAGGCCTCTCAATGCGGGCCGGCCGCATGAAATCGATGGCGACGAGCGCCGTGATGTCGGCAACCGAGTAATCGTCGCCGGCGACGAAGCGCGATTCGCCGAGCCGTGCATCCAACATCGCCAGCGCCTCGAGCGCCTTCGGCTTGTTGGCCTCGCCCCATTCTTTGACCTGCGGCACTTCCAGTTTGGCCATGGCGGGGTGCACATGCCGGAAGGCGCTCGTCACATGATGCCACAGACCGAGCTCGACGCGCCGCTGCCACATCTCGACGATGGCGCGGCCGACGGCGCCGGTGCCGAACAGCGGGGGCGCCGGCTGCACCTCCTCGAAATATCTGCAGATGGCGATCGTCTCCGAGATGGCTGTGCCATCGTCGAGCACGAGAACGGGAACGCGCTGCATCGGATTGACGCGCGTGAATTCGGGAGTCTTCAGCGCCCCCTTCATCAGGTCGTACTCCTCGAAGGCGACCGAGGTGATCCCCTTCTCGGCAAGAAAGATGCGCACCCGGCGAGGATTCGGCGCGGCCTTGGTTTCGAGAATCTTCATGCGGGCCTTCTTGACGCTGCGGACTCGACCGGGAAGCGCCGGTCGTGAGGCGCTCTGCCTGATGCGCCTCGAACCGTAGCCAAGCCGATTCGGCCGGGCAACCCCTGTCGGCCGTGCGATGCCGGGACGGCTGCCAGACCCCGCAGTCCTGCGACGACACCTATGCGCTTGCAGAGCCGTATGAACCCGTGTTGCCTTGCGAGGCGCATAAGGCAGAAGGGTGCCGACATGAGACGCCGGGCGACAGGCACGCGCCCAGGAAGGAGACGACCATGAGCCAGTGGGGCGAGTTTCAGGGGCGGATCGAAGACGATCGCCTGGTGCGGGGACGAGGCCGCTACGTCGGCGACATCGTTTGCGAGGGAGCGGCACACGCCGCCGTCGTTCGCGCGCCGGTTGCGCACGCCAGGATCAAGGGCATCGACGCCGCCGCCGCGGCGGCCACCCCCGGCGTACTCGCCGTCTATACGGCGGCCGACCTTGCCGCCGACGGCATTCGCGACTTTCCCTGCGACGTCCCCCTGACGCGCACCGGCGGGGCCAAGGCTCATGCTGCGGCGCGGCCCGTGCTCGCCCGCGATCGCATCCGGGCCGTCGGCGAACCGGTTGCATTCGTCGTGGCCGAGACGCAGCAAGCCGCCGAGACGGCGGCAGAGCTTGTCACAATCGAGACGGAAGACCTGCCCGCCGTGACCGACGCCCGCGCCGCGCTCGCGCCGGGTGCGCCCGCGGTCTGGGATCAGGTCGAGGACAACATCGCTTTCATCTGGAAGCGCGGCGACGCCGCAGCCGCAATGACGGCTGCCGCGCACGTGACACGTCTCTCCTCCCACATCTCACGGGTGGCCGCGCTCCCCATCGAGCCGCGCGGCGCACTCGGTCTCGTCGACCCGTCGGGCCGTCTGGTGCTCCACGCCTCGAACCAGAGCCCTTTCGTTCTCAGAAACGGCCTTGCGCGCGCCTTCGGCGTGCCGGCCGAACGGGTGCGCGTAATCGCCAAGGAAGTCGGCGGCTCCTTCGGAATGAAGAGCGGCACTTACCCCGAGGACGTTCTTGTTCTCTATGCCGCACGCAAACTCGGCCGCCCCGTTCGGTGGATTTCCGCGCGACGCGAAAGCTTTCTCGCCGATGACCACGGCCGCGACATGCACGTCGAGGCGGAGCTCGCACTCGATCGCAACGGCCTCTTCCAGGGACTGCGGGTCGCATACACTGTGAACGTCGGCAGCTACCTTTCAGGGCGCTCGCTCTTCATGCTCAACAATATCGGGGGCATCGCCGGCGTCTATCGGATCGGGCGGATCGAGGCGACGGTTACCGGCGTCTTCACCAACACGATGACGAATGCGCCCTATCGCGGCGCCGGCCGTCCTGAGGCCACCTACACGATCGAGCGCCTGATTGATCTCGCTGCGCGCGAGCTCGGGCTCGACCCGTTCGATCTGCGCCGGCGCAACCTCGTGCCGCCGTCCGCCATGCCTTACGATACCGGCTTCACCTTCACCTACGACTGCGGCGAGTTCGAAGCGAACATGCTGCAGGCGGCGCGCAATGCCGACTACGCGGGCTTTCCGGCAAGGCGCGCCGCAGCTCTGAGGCGAGGCCGGCTGCGCGGCCTCGGCATGGCGAATCCGATCGAGGTCGCCGGCGGCCCGTTCACGAAGCCCGGGCGGGATCATACCCGCCTCAAGATCAATGCCGACGGAACCGCGACTCTCTATGCGGGCGTCATGTCGGTCGGCCAGGGCATCGAGACGGCTTTCACCGACTATGTGGCGAAGGAACTCGGCCTGCCGCGAGACGCCATTCGCTATGAGTTTGGCGACACCGACGACCTGCCGACAGGGCGCGGCAACGGCGGCTCGAGCTCCATCGCCGTCGGCGGGCCGGCGACCAAGCTCGCCGTCGAGAAGGTGATTGCGTCGGGCAAGAAGCTCGCGGCGGAACTTCTTGAGGCGCGGGCCGACGACATCGAATTCCGCGATGGCCGGTTTCCGCTCAAGGGTACGAACCGTGCGGTGAGCCTTGCGGACGTAGCGCGCCTTGCCGAGCAAAAATCTCCAGCCGGACTGGCCGAAAGCGCGGACTACGCGCCTTCAGGCGTGACGTTCCCCAATGGCTGCCACATGGCGGAAGTCGAGATCGACCCGGAGACCGGGGTCGTCGAGTTCGTCAACTACACGATCGTCGAAGACATCGGAACGGTCATCAACGGCACGCTGGCGGAAGGCCAGATTCAGGGGGGCGTCGCCATGGGCATCGGCCAGGCGATGGGCGAGGTCATCACCTATGATCCTGACACCGGGCAGCTCATGACCGGCTCGTTCATGGACTATCAGATGCCGCGCGCGGACGAGATTCCGTCCGTGAGGCTCCAGACGCGATCGGTCCCGACGGCGGTGAACCCTCTCGGCGCCAAGGGCGTCGGCGAGGCGGGAACCGTCGGCTCGCTCGTCGCCACGATCAACGCCATCTGTGATGCGCTCAAGGACCTTGGCGTGCGTCACATCGAGATGCCGGCGACGCCTGCGCGCATCTGGACCGCAATCCAGGCAGCCAAGAAAGCGACGGCAGAGGGACGAGGCTGAGAGGGTTGCGCGTCCGTCGGGACCTCGTGCGACGGTTCGCCGTGCGCGCTGAGGATCTCGCCGGCGCCCGGCCCGCGACCGGGACGCCTCCACCGCTCAGCCGCCCGCTGCGGCGGGCTCCGTGCGGCCCTTGAAGCGTTTGGCGGCGTCGCCGAGCTGCTTCAGCCGGGCCTGGCTTTCCGGGGTGACCATGCCGGCGGACAGGATGATTTTTGCCGCATCCTCGGCCGTCATGTCGAGCAGCGTCACTTTCGACCTGGGAACAAAGACCGTGAAGCCGGAGGGCGGCATCAGGTGCGTTGGCATGAAAACGGCAATGAGATCGTCGCCGGGCGCCACCCGCGCGATCTCGGCTGCGGCCGTGCCGGTGACGAACACAAGCGCATAGATGCCCGGTGACGGGAACTCCATCAGCGCCACCTTCTGGAACGGGTTCTCAGTGCCGGCTGTCGGCACCACGGTCTCGAAGATCTGCTTCAAGGCCTTGTAGACGCCGCGCACGATCGGCATCCGGTCGAGCATCATCTCGCCTGCGCTGATGAGCCAGCGGCCGATCAGGTTGGCAGCGAGCGCGCCGATCAACACCAGCATGATGATGACGAACAGCAGCCCGGCGCCCGGCAGCGCGAACGGCAGATAGTTGTCGGGGTTGTAGATCTTCGGAATATAGGGCTTCACCCAGACGTCGAACGAGTGAATGACGTACCAGGCGATGTAGAGCGTGATGGTGATGGGCCCCACCACCACCAGCCCGGTCAGGAAATAGTTGCGGAGCCTCGTTCCAAGCCCCATGTGGTGCGCGGGGCCTTCCTCTCCAAGCGGCGCGAGCCGCGCATCCTGCTCTGCGCCCGCATCTTTGGATTGGCGTGAGCCAGACGATGTGTTCTGCATCGGCCTCCACCCTCGCCGGTGGCAGCCTCGCGGGTCTTTCGGCCAAGACACCGCATGATTCGGACACCGGCGACGCTGGCGCGATCAAGCGGCGCCAGCCTGGACACATCTACTCGACCAACGTCCGGCGGACAACTGCCGACGCTCGCGCCGAAGGATCGACTTCCGTCCGATGCCGGGAGCGATCCAGGCCTAGGGACTCACCAGGCAGTCAACGCCGGTGGCCCGGATGCGGGTGCACAGATACTTGGCCTCGTTCAACGTGGCGAAGGTGCCGAACTGCGGGCGGTAGTAGATGGCACCGCCAAACCGCGCCTCTCCGATGTCGAAAGCGCGCGCGCCGATCTGATCGCGGAACTCGCGGCTCACGCGCTCTGCGAGCGCCCTGGCCTCCTCCTGGCTCTTGAAGGCGGTGAGCTGGATGCGGTGACCGCCCGGCGTTGCCGCGGCAGGCGCGGCGGTGGCCGGCGCTTGCGCCGCAGCCGGCTGTTTTTTCGGAACCTGCGCTACGACCGACGCGGCCTTCGCACCCGTCGGCGACACCTCCGTCCGCGACCAGGAGGAGAGCGCCGGGTCCGCGGGCGTTCTGGCCGGCGATGCTTCGGTCTTTGCCGGTGCGCTCGTGGCGCCTCCGAACAGGCTTGAGAACAATCCGCCGATGCCGCCGCCGCTTGTGGGGGCCGCCTCGGCCGCGCGCTGCGGCTCGCCGACCTGCGGCCGCGGCGGTGCGGCGCTCGTCGCGAGCGGCGCCGACGTGGCCTTCGGAGCGCCTGCTGCGCTGCCCGAGGCCGACTTTGCGGCACCGCCGGCCGTCGTCGGGGCCTGCTTGCCGCCCGCCAACGCCGGCGGCTCGCCGAGCCCCGCCTCCCGGTAGGCGGCGGCCCGGGCCTCGATGGCCGCCGCCCGCTCCGCATCGTTCAAGCCGTTGCGCAGATGGAGCGCGCTCTGCAGATCGGAAATCGCCTGAGCCGGCTTGCCCTGCTTGCGGTAGGCGACGCCCCGCACCGCCAGCGCGCGAGCCATGGACCGCGCGTCGAGCCCGCCCGCAGCGATCAGCGAGTTGATCTGATTGACCGCCTGTTCGGGCTTGTTCGAGTCAAGCGCCTTCTGCGCGGCATCGAGCGATTTCTGGACGGTTGCCGCGTCCGCCGCTTTCCGCTCGGAAGCTTCGCCGCGAGCCGTCGTCTCCTGCGGGGTCTTCGCCTTTTTGAGGCCGCTTCGTTTGGTTGAAGGCTGCGCGTCCTTCGCATCCTTCGTTTGCGCCAGGACGCCACCGTCCGGCGCGACAACGAATGCGAGAAATGCCCCGAGAGCCAGCGTTCGAACAACGCGAGCCATGCCCACCCACCTCGACCGATCGCGCTACGCGCAAGCACCCCCAACGCGCGCATTCTTAAATGCAACCAGCCCTTTGAGGCAATTCCGCGACCAGACTTATTCCCAGCCGGACTGCCGAGCCCGGCGCCGCTATTCGACGGTCACCGACTTGGCCAGATTGCGCGGCTGGTCGACGTCCGTGCCCATCAGCGTTGCCGTATGATAGGCCATGAGTTGCATGGGGATGGCGTAGACGAGCGGCGTCACGAAGGGGTGCACCGTCGGCATGCGCAGATGCGCGGCGATTTCGCAACCCGTCAAATCCGGGTCGGCATTGGACACGAGCACGATGCGGCCGCCGCGGGCCGCCACTTCCTGCATGTTCGAGACGGTTTTCTCGAAGAGATCGTCCTCCGGAGCCACGACCACCACCGGCACCTTCTCATCGATCAGCGCAATCGGCCCGTGCTTCATTTCGCCGGCGGCGTACCCTTCGGCGTGGATGTAGGAAATTTCCTTGAGTTTCAGAGCACCTTCGAGCGCGATCGGATACGAAACGCCGCGTCCTAGATAAAGAACGTCCCGCGCCTTGGCGAGCCAGTGGGCGAGGTCCTCGTAGCGGCGTTCGTCTCGCAGCAGCGAGGAAATATGCCGCGGCACTTCGGTCAATGCCCGAACCAGTTCGCGTTCTTTCTTATCGCTCATCACTCCGCGGGCCCGCGCCATGGCGAGCGCCAGACAGGCAAGGGTCGAGAGCTGACAGGTGAAGGCTTTGGTCGAGGCGACGCCGATCTCCGGGCCCGCAAGGGTCGGCAACATGGCGTGGCTTTCGCGAGCGATGGTCGAACTCCTGACATTGACCACGGCGGCGATCCGCTGCCCGTTGGCCTTGCAGTACCTAAGGGTGGCCAACGTGTCCGCCGTCTCGCCGGACTGGGAGACGAAGACGGCAAGCCCGTTCTCCGGCAACGGCGCCTCGCGATAGCGCAGCTCGGAGGCGACGTCGATCTCGACCGGAATGCGGGCGTACCTCTCGAGCCAATACTTGGCGACGAGACCCGCATAATAGGCGGTTCCGCAGGCCGAGATGGTCACGCGCGACACCTTGGCGAGATCCATGCCGACGTCCGGAAAGCGCACCCTGCCCTCGCTCATGTCGAGGTAATTGGTGAGGGTGTGGCTGATCACCTCGGGCTGCTCATGGATCTCCTTCAGCATGAAATGGCGGTGATTGCCCTTGTCGACCAGGAAGCCGGAGGCGCTGGACGTGATCATGGGGCGCTCGACGCGGCGACCCTGGCGGTCGCGGATCTCGACGCTGGCGCGCGTGAGCACCGCCCAGTCGCCTTCCTCAAGATAGGTGATGCGGGCCGTGAAGGGAGCCAGCGCGATGGCGTCCGAGCCGAGGAACATCTCGCCGTCGCCGTGGCCGATCGCGAGCGGGCTGCCCTCGCGGGCGCCGATCATCAGATTGTCGTGCCCCGAGAAGATGATGCCGAGAGCGAACGCACCGCGAAGCCGCGACAAAGCCGTCTTGGTGGCGGCCACCGGATCGGCACCCTTGTTCATCTCGTTTGTGATCAGATGCGCGACAACCTCGGTATCCGTGTCGGAGTGGAACACAGCGCCGGCGCGCTCGAGTTCCTCCTTAAGCTCCCGGAAGTTCTCGATGATACCGTTATGAACAACGGAGACCTTGTCCGTCATGTGCGGATGCGCATTGCGCTCGGTCGGTTTGCCATGCGTCGCCCAGCGCGTGTGACCGATCCCGACATGCCCGAGAAGGGGCTCGGCAACGAGGCGCTCGGACAGATTGCGCAGCTTTCCCTCTGCCCGCCGCCGCGCCAGCTTGCCGTTCTCAAGCGTGGCGATGCCCGCCGAGTCGTAGCCCCGGTACTCGAGCCGGCGCAGGGCGTCGACGAGGTCGGCCGCAACGGGCTTCGTCCCGAGAATGCCAACGATGCCACACATGGGTTCTTCCTTCGATCCTGGACCGGTGGCGCCTCTTCTGCCCCGGCGAGGCTTGGCCGCAGACCGTCGAGCGGCGAGCACGACGATCGCGAATCATGGCCGGCGCCAGCGGCCGCTGAACACTCTGCAAGAAGAGGACCGACCTCAACTCACTTTCTGTGTCCGCCAGTTGCATAAATGCGGCGCAGCGCGCAAGCCCCGCGTTAACCATTCCGCCGGCCGAGGCCGGTCGTTTCAGATGAACATGGTGGTGTCCGGCGGCAAGCCGAGAAAATGCCGGCCGACTGTCACATAGTGCGTCGCGCGGCCCTGCACCTGCTGGCTCGCCGCATGCGCGTCACGCAGCCGCTGCTCGAAGGGATTGGCCTCGAAGATCGCGGTCTGCCCGGCCAGCCGGTAGGCGCGCGCCACCACATCGACACCCTCGTTGATGGCGTGCGTCGTCGCCAGGCGGCAGGCGATGCGATGCTCCATCGTAAGCCGGGAGCCGCCGGCCACATCATCCCAAACCTCTGCGAGCGTCGCATGCAGATAGGCACGCGCCGCACGAAATCGGGCTTCGAGCACACCGAGATCGCGTTGGAACGCCTCGCTCTCACGCATCGAGCTCGCAGCGCCCCGCGGCGTCTTGGTCATCGCGAGGTCGCGGAGGTCATCGAGCGTGCCGCGCGCGATGCCGAGCATGACGCCGGCGAACGCCGCAGCGTAGGCAATCGTCGTCGGAAAATGATAGATGGTGCCGTGACGGCACGCCGTCTCCTGTGATTCGCGGTCGATCGTGTCGGATGCGGGAACGAAGAGGTCGCGCACCTCGAACGTGTCGCTCCCCGTTCCCTTGAGCCCCATGACCTGCCAGACGTCGTGGATGCGAGCCTGCGAGCGCGCAAACAGCGCGGTGAGATCCGCGGGCCGGCCGTCCGGGCGCAGGCGCGGGGTGCCATCGGCCTCCACGATCCTGCTGTGGCCCCCGAGAAGCGTCGCATGGCGGCTGCCGCTGGCAAAGGTCCAGGTCCCGGTGACGCGATAGCCCCCCGGCGCGGCGACAGCCGTCCCCTGGATGCCCGCGCCCCAGGCAAGGACGGCGTCCGGCCGACCGAAAAGCCGGGCGGCGGCCTCCGGCTCCAGGTAGGCCGCCGACATGGCGCAGCCGCCGCCCTGCCCGATGCACCATCCCGCACTTGCATCCGCGGCGGACACGATCTCGGTAACCTTGGCGAGCGAGACGAGATCAATGGCATCGCCCCCGAGCGAGCGCGGCAGCAGAATGCGGAACAGCCGGGCCTCATGGAGTGCGCCGACCACGTCGGAGGGCAGCTCGCGCGCCGCCTCGATGCGGGCGCGACTCGCTTTCAGAAGTTTGACGACGCTGCGGGCACGGCTGATCGGGTCGTTTCCCGTCGCGGCCGCGATCGGCGGTTGTCCATCCATTGCCGCAGGTTCCCTCGCTCTATCGTTCCACCACCCTAGCGGCTTTTCGGGTGATGAGGCAAAGCCTGCGGCTGCCTGACGGCTCCGCACGGCCGGGATGATCCGGGCATAGCGCCCGCAGAGCCGTTGCCGGCCTTGCTGGGAATCGGTCACATCGACCTCGTCGTCGCAACGGTGATGAGGCGCCCGGCAAATGCCTGGAATGTGGTCCCGGTCGGGCTCGCTGTCGCGGGAGCAACGCTCCTGGCTCTTGGCTGGCGTTTGCGTCCTGCTTGGGACCATGGGGCTTGGCGCACACAGTCGCCAGCCGTCGATCGGTTGCCAGATAGCCGACACGAATGTCGTGCTCGACCTCCACCTCCCGCTCGCCGCCGACGGCAGCGGCAACGCCGCGCGCGGCATGCGCGGGAGCCTCGAGATCCACCATCCCAAGGTGCGCCGGGATCGCCGGAGCTGGCCGCTCGAGGACAGGCTGCCGGCCCAGTTCTGGAACTGGGGAGGCGATCTCCGGATCCGTCTGCTGCTCGCTGCCGGCGAGCAACTCGTGGACTTCGTCATCGAAACCCGGCAACAGCCGGCGGGACCGCACGCGGGCATGTTCCGGCTCGAGACCGCCGAAGGCGTGAAGGTCACGGGCAGGGTGACCTGCACCGTCGGCTGATTGCGGCGGGGGCTCGCGGCGGCGCCCGACGCTTGCGACCGACGGCCCGCCAATCGAACGGCCCCGGGGACGCCGCCCCGCGCAGCGCGGGAGAGGACACGAACTCTTCCTTTCCGTGCGTTGCCGGCGCCGATGGCAGCGCGGATGCAGTGCGGATCGGTTGTGTGCGGCACCCCCCTGGGGCACTTCCAAGTGCCACCGACGGCGGTCCGCCCTTGCCCTTGCCCGGCCCTGATCCGGCGACTATAAAGCGCTCAAGTGCTGGCCCGGCCGTCATCGGCGCGGCACCCGGTCCCGGCATTGGGGGATCGTCTAATGGTAGGACTGCAGACTCTGACTCTGCCTGTCTAGGTTCGAATCCTAGTCCCCCAGCCAAATCTCAGTTTTGACCGTTTTCGCCGTCTGACTGCCCGCAGCGCGCGTCGGGGTCAGGGAAGGGTTGGCTCATAAATCGCCGGGTCGGCTAAAGGAGGCGAGCCGGTGCGGCGCCTGCGCTCGCCGTCGCGGTTCCGCCGGTCAGTTCTTCTCCATATGCGGCAGCGGGTCGACCGGTTTGGCGCCCTGGCGCAGCTCGAAATGGACCTGGGGCTGGTCAACCGAGCCGGTGTTTCCGGCCTTGGCGATCACCTGACCGCGCTTGACCTTGTCGCCGCGCTTGACGACGAGACTGTCGTTGTGGGCGTAGGCCGAAACCCAGTTGCCATCGTGCCGGATGAGAATGAGGTTGCCGTAGCCCTTGAGCTCATTGCCGGCGTAGGCGACGACGCCGTTCTCGGCAGCGAGCACGTCCGTTCCCTTCGGCACCGAGATGTTGATGCCGTCGTTGTGGGTATTGTCCGGCCGCGGGCCGAACGCGGCGATGACCTTGCCCTTCACCGGCCAGCGGAACCGGGTTGCGGCCGATGCCTTGGGAGCCTCCGGCGCGGCCGAAGCGGGCTCTGCTTCCGGTGCCGCGACCGCGTCGGTCTGCACCGTCTGCCCGCCGGTGGGCAGGGCCGCCACCCGCGTTTCCGTCTGCGCCTCCTTGGCATTGATGATCGTCGGCTGGCTCACCGGGCTGGCGGCGGCGGGAGGAGCGGCCGGAGCCTCGGCGCGCACTGCCGGCGCCGGGGCCGGCGTGGCTGCGGATGCCGCAGGGCCGACTTCGGCTCTGCCGCCTGGAACTTTCAACACCGTGCCAGGACGGATTTTGGTCGGGTCCGTGATGCCGTTCGCAGCCTGGAGCTCGGCAACCTTGACGCCATGCTTTCTGGCGATGCCGTAAAGGGACTCGCGCGCGGCGACGGTGTGCGAGCCCGTCCAGCCCGACGGCGGGCTCGAGGGAGCCGAGGCGCGCGCGGCGGGCGACGTCTCTTGCCGCGTTGCGGCCGGCGGCGGACTGGCTGCGGCCGGTGGCGTAGCGGACGGAGATGCCGTCCGGGCGATCGCACGCCGGCCGGCCGGCAGCAGAAGCTTCTGGCCGGGCTTGATGGCCGGCGTCTGCAGATTGTTGAGCGACATCAGCTCCGAGATCGAGACGCGATGCTTTTTCGACAGGCCGTAGAGGGTGTCGCCCGGCTGGACGTCGATGGTCACCGTTCCTTGCGGCGGCGAGGCCGCGGCAGGTGCGCGATCGAAGGCCGCCTTCGGTGTGACGGGTGCCGCAGGCGATGCCGGCGCAAGCGCGGCGCGCGGCGGCGGCGCCGGACGAACGGCGGGCGCGCGCGGGGCGGGCTCCGGCAGGGCGGACATGCGGACCGCGGGTTCGGACTCAGTCCGCGACGGCCCGCCGTAGGGCTCGGGCAGACGCCGGTCGGTTGCAGGTCCCGGGGGGTCCATGGGAGCATCGCCCAAGGCGCCGACGTTGCGGCGGACCGGCTCGCTTGGGATTGGGATCGACGCCGTTGAGGTGCGGCCTTGAGTGTCGGGCCCGACGCTTGAGAAGTCGAACCGGCTCAGATCGGCGCTGCAGCCCGAGAGCGTCACGGCTGCAACGACCAAGGCGCCTGCCGACGCCATCCGTCCGGAGGCCGACAGACCTTCGAAAACGCGAGCTTTACGCAACATGTGGACACCTCTACACCCATCCTCAGTTAACCGTAATTTGGTTAACGCCGCGTTAACGCGGGATGGGTCCCGCCCTTCTCGCTCTCTCGTCACGAACTCCGGTGCGCCAAACCCCGGGCGTGCGCCAGAACGAGCCGTTGCCAGAGGCAGATGTCGTAAGCCGTGATTGTGGGGGCTTGTTGTCCGACGTGCGACGCTTCCGCGGCGGCGTGGCCGGGCCGAGACGAAGCTGCGCCCCGCGAGTGGGATGTCGGCGCTTGCGCGCCAACGAGGCACGCCTTTGAAGCCGGACTCCGGCGTGACCCCGGATGGCCGATTGCCGTCGCCGGCAATTTCCCCTAACAGGCGGCGGTGCGCCCGCGCGTGGCGCCCGTGCCGGCAGGACGAACGCCCATGATCATCGCCATCGACGGACCGGCAGCTTCCGGCAAGGGCACGCTCGCGCGCAGGATTGCCGCGCACTTCGGGCTCGCCTGCCTCGATACCGGGCTGCTCTACCGGGCCGTAGCCCGGGACGTGCTTGCGCGCAACGGCTCGCTCGAGGACGAGGCGTTCGCCGCCCGCATCGCCGGCACGCTCGATCCCGGAACGCTCGACGATCCCGCGCTCAGGATGGCGGAGATGGGGGATGCCGCCTCGGTCGTGGCGAGACATCCGGCCGTCCGGGCGGCGCTCTTGGACCTGCAGCGGGATTTCGCCCGCCAGGCGCCGGGAGCCGTGCTCGACGGGCGTGACATCGGGACGGTGGTGTGCCCGGATGCCGATGTGAAGATTTTCGTCACGGCCGACGTCGAGACGCGCGCCCGGCGCCGCTTCGACGAGATGCGCCAGCGCGGCGAGCCGGTCAGCTACGAGCGGGTGCTTGAGGTGATCCGCCAGCGGGATGCGCGGGATGCCGGCAGGAGCGACGCGCCCATGCGGGCTGCCGAGGACGCCATCTTGCTGGATACCACCGACTTGGATATAGAGCAGGCATTCGCGACTGCCGTCGGACTGATCAAGAGGAAGATCGGCCATTAGGAGCACCGCAACGGTGCTTCAATCCAGCTTGGCGAGCCCGGGGCTCTCCGGCGGCAGCACGACGAGAAACATTCAGCCCGAGCGGAGGGTGGCTGCGCGAACGGAGAGTGCCGTTGCCGCGCGACCGCTCGCATTTGGGCCGACAAGATTGGCTGCTGCGCGGACTGGCCGGTCGCTGCAGCCTCAGCCCCAGGAACTTCGAAATCCGAGCGCCCGACCGCTCACGAAGGATGATCAGTTAAGGACACCGCATGACGCAAACTGCCAGCTCGACCACCCCGACGAGCTCGAAAGAGTTCAATCCCTCGCGCGCCGACTTCGAGGCGTTGCTCAACGAAAGCATGGGCAGCGACACCGCGCTCGAAGGCACCGTCGTCAAGGGCCGGATTACGGCCATCGAGAAGGATCTCGCCGTCATCGACGTCGGCCTCAAGATGGAGGGTCGCGTTCCCCTCAAGGAGTTTGCGACCGGGGGCAAGCCGGCCGACCTCAAAGTCGGCGACGAGGTCGAGGTCTATCTCGAGCGCATGGAAAACGCTCTCGGCGAGGCGGTGCTCTCGCGCGACAAGGCGCGCCGCGAGGAGAGCTGGACACGCCTCGAGAAGAAGTACGAGGCTGGTGAGAAGGTCGAAGGGGTCATCTTCAACAAGGTCAAGGGCGGCTTCACGGTCGACCTGGACGGGGCCGTGGCGTTCCTGCCGGGCTCACAGGTCGACATCCGCCCGGTTCGCGACGTCGGACCGCTGATGCACCAGCCGATGATGTTCCAGATCCTCAAGATGGACCGGCGCCGCGGCAACATTGTCGTCTCGCGCCGCTCGGTGCTCGAGGAGACGCGCGCCGAGCAGCGCTCCGAGATCGTGGCGCGGCTGGCCGAGGGCCAGGTCATCGAGGGCGTCGTCAAGAACATCACCGACTACGGCGCCTTCATCGACCTCGGCGGCATCGACGGCCTGCTGCATGTCACCGACATGGCCTGGCGGCGCGTCAACCATCCGAGCGACGTGGTGAACGTCGGCGACACCGTCAAGGTGCAGATCATCCGCATCAATCCCGAGACGCAGCGCATCTCGCTCGGCATGAAGCAGCTGCTCTCCGACCCGTGGCAGGGCATCGAGGCCAAGTATCCGGTGGGCGCCCGCTTCAAGGGTACGGTGACGAACATCGCCGACTACGGCGCCTTCGTGGAACTCGAGCCCGGCGTCGAAGGGCTGATCCACGTCTCCGAGATGAGCTGGACCAAGAAGAACGTCCATCCCGGCAAGATCGTCTCGACCAGCCAGCAGGTCGAGGTTCAGATTCTCGAGGTGGACGCGAACAAGCGACGCATCTCGCTCGGTCTCAAGCAGACGCAGGACAATCCCTGGGATGCCTTCCTCGCCGCCCATCCGAAGGGATCGGTGGTGGAGGGACCGGTGCGCAACATCACGGAGTTCGGACTGTTCATCGGTCTCGATGGCGGCGTCGACGGAATGGTTCACCTGTCCGACCTCGATTGGTCGAGACCCGGCGATGAGGTGATCAAGGAGTACAAGAAGGGCGACATAGTGAAGGCGGTGGTGCTCGACGTCGACAGCTCGAAGGAGCGCATCAGCCTCGGCATCAAGCAGCTTGCCGGCGATCCTCTCGACACGCTCGGCAAGTACAAGAAGGGCGATGCGGTCACCTGCGAAGTGGTGGGCGTCGAGGCGAACGGCATTCAGGTCAAGGTGGCGGACACCGACATCACGTCCTACATCAAGCGCTCGGACCTCTCGCGCGACCGGTCGGAGCAGCGGCCGGAGCGGTTCAACGTCGGCGACAAGGTGGATGCGCAGATCCTGTCCTTCGACAAGCACTCGCGGCGCATCCAACTCTCGATCAAGGCGCTCGAGATCGCGGAGGAGAAGCATGCCGTCGCTCAGTACGGCTCCTCGGATTCGGGGGCCTCGCTCGGCGACATCTTCAAGGCCGCGATGAAGAAGCGAGAAGGCGACGAAAAGTAAGCCTCGACCCCAGAAACCCCGAGGGGCGGCGCCCGCGTGCCGCTCCGCCGGATCCGTCCGACGGGCCCCCTTTGCGGGGCCCGTTGTGCATTGCGGGCCGCGCGCGAGCCCCGGGGGAGACGGTCATCGCTGCGGTCGGGTGTGACGGCGATGCGGCCGATCCAGCCAGTCAACGCGGCGTTAGTGAATTTGAGAGAGATTAACGCAATCAGAACCGAGAGTTGCGTCCGCCAGCGGGGGCAGCCGGGGTTTGGGTGCATGGCCGGGTCGCGGACCGGGCCGGATTTCGTCGTGGGCCTTCATGTCGGGTAGCCCCAAAGGCGCAGCGTTGGCGAGCGGCGGCGCAAGGCCGCCGGCAACGGGGCGTGAGCCGACGGCGCAGCGCGTGCGCGAGACCCGCCAGAAGCTCGCGCAGGGCGGCGATATCAAGCCCGAGTTTCAGTACGAGCTCATTTCGATGCTCGTGCGCAACGAGCTTGGCGCGGTCTGGACCATCCCCCTGCTGGCGATCATCTTCTCGCTCGCCTCCATGTTCTGGGCGCCGCCGATCGAAGCCATCGCGTGGCTGCTTCTCGTCATCTTCGCCAAGGTTCTGCTCTCGGAGATGTGCCGGCGCTTCCGGGCCGTGCCGCTTGCGGAGATGAGCCTCGAGGTGTGGCAGAAGCGGTTGCTGCTCGCCGAACTGATCAACGGTTTCGTCTGGGCCGGCTTTGCGCTCATCGGGCTTTGGACCAACGATACGTCGAGCCATGTGTTCATCTTTGCGTCGCTGATCGTGGTGCTTGCGATCCGCATGACCTTCGCGTCGACGGTGCTGCCGATCTTCTATGTCGGCACAATCCCGATGACCGTCGCGGTCGTCACCCGGCTGCTGCTGCTCAATCATCCGTTCTACTGGGCGATGGCCTCCATGGCGGTCGGGGTGCACATTTATTTCGTGTTCCTGGCCAAGGGCCTTCACTCGACGGCACTCGCCATGCTCGAGTTCCGGGCGGAAAAGGATGCTCTCATCGCCGAGCTCGAGAACGAGAAATCGATCTCCGACGAGGCGCGCCGGCGAGCCGAGAGCGCCAATATCGCCAAGTCGCGGTTCCTGGCGACGATGAGCCACGAGTTGAGGACCCCGCTCAACGCCATTCTCGGGTTCTCGGAGGTCATGAAGGGCGAAGTCCTCGGGCCGATCGAGAACAAGAACTACAAGGAGTACGCCGGCAACATCCACGACAGCGGGCGTCACCTGCTGCATTTGATCAACGAGATCCTCGATCTTTCGCGCATCGAGGCCGGGCGCTACGAGCTCAACGAGGAGGCGGTGCGCATCAGCGACGTGGTCGAGGATTGCCACCGGCTGCTGAAGCTCAGGGCCGAGGCAAAGGGTCTGCAAATCCTGCTCGAATTTGACGATGCGCTGCCGCAGGTTTGGTGCGACGAGCGGGCGATCCGGCAGATCGTCCTCAATCTCCTGTCCAATGCGCTCAAGTTCACACCGAAGGGCGGCCGCATCACGGTCAAGGTGGCGAGGGCGCACGACGGCGGACAGGTGCTCTCGGTCAAGGACACGGGCCCCGGAATCCCGAAGGATGAGATTCCGAAGGTCATGCAGGCGTTCGGGCAAGGCTCGCTGGCGCACCAGACCGCGGAAGGTGGAACGGGCCTTGGTCTGCCAATCGTGAAGAGCCTTGTCGAGCTTCATGACGGCACTTTCGAACTGCGCTCGGAGCTGCGCAAAGGCACCGAGGCGCTGGTCACGCTTCCGCCGGCCCGGGTGGTGAGCTCGGCTCCGCCCGTTACGCATCCCGTCCGCGCCCGGCACCGGGACGAGACCGGCGGGGCGGGCCGGGGGACAACGGGCGCCGCAACCAGCCCGGAACCCCTCTCACGCCGGCGCAGGCCGAAGCTCAGCGACCTCGCAGATCGCGGCCAATCTGTTGCATCGTGAGGGGCGCATGGCAAAAGGCATGCGGCAGCAGCGAACTGCGCGGACCGGTCTCAACGCCGGCACGCTTTGCCCCCGAAGACGCAGTCCCAAAACGGCGGCCAGAGTTGCCTTGCCGAAGCGAGGAACTTTTGCACAATGCCAGCGCTCGCTGCCGCGAAGCCGCCCAACTTGCGCGGCTCAGTCGTCGGCGTGCGGCCCGGCGCGTCGGCGGGTTGCGCGCGGCTGCGATCGGCAGTGTGGCGATAGCGGCCGAGGGGCGGCTGCTCGACTGCGCCCAGGCGGGGACCGGTGATGGATACGCCGTGCGTGAAGATCTGCACCATCGAAGAGGCCAGCGGCTTGTGCGCCGGGTGCGGAAGGACCCTCTCGGAGATCGCGTCCTGGCCCAGTCTGTCACCATCTGACCGGCGAAAGATCATGAAGGAGCTGGCGGGCCGGCCACGGCATCGCCAAGAGGGGAGTGCTTCATGAGCTTCTGGCTTGCGCTGGTCTTGCTGGCAATCGCCGCGGTCTTCCACCTGAAGCGTTACCAGGGCGACGTCGCCGCCGGCATGCCGGGCGACGGCCCGATCTGGGGCCTCGACGGCCAGGAGATCGCCCTCCTCGCCACGGTCCTGGCGATCATCCTGCTGGTCGTGCCAGGCCTCTTCGGCGCGCACCGAGGGCGCGCCGGGCGCGCCTTTCGTGACATCCTTGGCTGGTCGGCGATCGCGGTTGCCGGGGTCGGCGCATACAACTACCGCGACGAGATCGGCGAAATCGCGTTTCGCATCGCCGGCGAACTGGGTCAGCCGCCCGTCGTGCAGCAGGTCGAGCCAACCGGCGGCAGTGAACGCAGCGTCCGCATCCGCCGGCGCAAGGACGGGCACTTTACCGCGACCGTGAGCGTCAACGGCGCAAGCGTTCCGATGCTCGTCGACACCGGGGCTTCGACGGTCGTTCTCAGGCAGGCGGATGCCCGCAAGCTCGGACTCGATACGGCCGCGCTCAAATACACCGTGCCCGTGCAGACCGCCAACGGCGTTGCCTATGCCGCACACGTCCGGCTGCGACACGTGATGGTCGGCTCGATCACGCTCTCCGGCGTTGACGCCCTCGTCGCCCAGCCGGGAGCGCTCAAGGAGAGCCTGCTTGGTATGACTTTCTTAAGCAGGCTCAGATCATATGAGTTCTCCGGGCAGTATCTGACGTTCAGGAATTGAGGCTCGCGCCGACCGCCTGACCGTCCGACGGCGGGTGATCGGTATGGCGTCCTCCTCGGGCACGAAAGGCTTGCTGCATCTCGCGGCCTCCTGGCTGGCGATGGTGGCCGTGACCGCCGCGACCATCCTCTATTTCGACGACATTCGCACGCTGCTCGGCCTGAAGCTCGAGCCAGGTGATCTCGGCATCGTGGCGGAGGCGGCGAGTGACCCTGGCAAGGGCGATGAGGTCAGGGGCCGGAGTGCGGGCCCTGCCGAGGGAGTTGTTGTGATCCGGGCCGGCCGCAACGGTCATTTCGAGACGCGTGCCTACGTCAACGGGCGCGCGGTCGATGTCCTTGTCGACACCGGCGCGACGACTGTCGCCTTGACCTACGAGGATGCGAGAGCCGCCGGCATCTTTCCGAGCGAAGCCGATTTTCGCCATCGGGTGAGCACGGCCAACGGAACCGCGCGCGTGGCCCTGGTCACACTCGACCGCGTTTCGATCGACGGCATCACCGTGCGCGATGTTCGGGCGGTGGTTGCCGAGCCCGGCCGGCTTGAGACGACGCTCCTCGGCATGAGTTTCCTCGGTCAGCTTCGCCGCGCGGAGATGAGCCGCGGCGTGCTGACACTCGAGCAGTGAGAGGCTGCGGCGAGACATGTTCAATCAGGAATTTGCGGCATGTCGACGGATCTGATGCTGCGCATGAGCGCGGCGCTTTGCGTTCTGGCGCTTGTGTTGGCGAGTCGTGAGGATTTTCTCGCCATGCTCGAGCAGCGGCGCAGCGATCAGCATGACGTCTATAACCACAAGATGGTCCTGTGTGAGCAGGCCTTGGGCGTGCGGCCCGGCGCGGAAGCGACGCGCATCAGGGTTTTGGGCGCGGATGCGCACATCGTGCTGCCGGCGTGCGCCAACGGCACGCCCTTCCGCGTGCTTCTCGATCTCGATGCGGAGGCGAGCCTGCTCACCTGGCAGGATGCGATCGCCACCGGGGTCGACCCCGAGACGCTCGCCTTCGATTACCAGGTTGCCGTGCCGGGGGGAACGGCGCCTGCGGCAAGCGTCGTGCTGCCGTGGCTGCAGATCAGCGGAGTGATGATCCGCAACGCCGAGTTTGCCGTCGTGCGCGACGGCGAGATCCCGATGAGCATCGTCGGGCCGCAGGCGCTGCGGGGTCTCAAGACATACGAGATCAGCGACGGGGAACTTGTGCTTGAGCCGTAGCGCGCACCATCAAGCAGCCATGGGCCCGTGCGACGCAGGGCGGCAATCACGACGGGTTGGCCCGCATCCCGCCCTCGGCTAGCGTGGCCGGACCATTCGCAGCTCGCGATCCCAAGGACAAGAGACATGCTCCCGAAACCCCGCGCCGATCTCAAACCCAACACGGCCGATTTCGAGCGGCTGCCATTGGTCAAACCCACCGGGTTCCGCGAGTATGACGCGCGCTGGCTGTTTCCCCAGGAGATCAATCTCATGGGATTGAACGCCATCGGGCTTGGCCTTGCCACGTTCGTGGCGCGGCGCGGCGTGCCGGCGCGCTTTGTCGTCGGGCACGACTTCCGATCCTACTCGGGCTCGGTCAAGCAGGCGCTGATGACCGGCCTTCTCGCCGGCGGAGCGGAGGTGCACGACATCGGACTTGCGCTGTCGCCGATGGCCTACTTCGCCCAGTTTGCGCTCGACGTCGAGTGCGTCGCGATGGTGACGGCGAGCCACAACGACAACGGCTGGACCGGCATCAAGATGGGGTTCAGCCGGCCGCTGACCTTCGGGCCGGACGACATGGCCGAGCTCAGAGAGATCGTGCTCGGCGGCCAATGGCAGGCGCCCGGAGGGGGCCGCTACTTCCATATCCCCGACCTTGCCGATCGATACGTCGCGGCGTTGACCGACCGGCCGAAGCTCAAGCGCCGCCTCCGGGTGGTTGCGGCGTGCGGCAACGGCACCGCGGGCGCCTTTGCGCCGCAGGTGCTCGAGCGAATCGGCTGCGAGGTGATTCCGCTCGACTGCGAGCTCGATCACAGCTTTCCGCGCTACAATCCCAACCCGGAAGACCTCAAGATGCTCAACGCCATCTCCGAGGCCGTGCTGAAGCACAAGGCGGATGTGGGCCTCGGCTTCGACGGCGACGGCGACCGCTGCGGCGTCGTGGACAACGAGGGTCACGAGATCTTCGCCGACAAGGTCGGCGTGATGCTCGCCAGGGACATCTCGGCGCGCCACAAGGATGCGATCTTCGTTGCGGACGTGAAGTCGACGGGGCTTTTCGTCACCGATCCGGTGCTGCTTCGGAACGGGGCGAAAACGCTCTACTGGAAGACCGGCCATTCCTACATGAAGCGCTACACCTTCGAGCAGAAGGCGCTGGTCGGTTTCGAGAAGTCGGGCCATTTCTTCTTCCAGCCGCCGCTCGGCAAGGGCTACGACGACGGCCTCGTGGCGGCGCTCGCCGTGTGCGACATGCTCGACCGGTCTCAAGGACGCACGCTTGCCGATCTCAAGCGCGACCTGCCGCAGACATGGCAGTCGCCGACCATGTCGCCGCATTGCGACGACGACAAGAAATACGGCGTCGTCGAGCGCATCGTTGCCCAGTACCGGGCGGCGCAGGCGAACGGCGAGACGGTGGCCGGTCAGCGGATCAGAGACCTCGTCACCGTCAACGGAGTGCGGGTGACGCTTGAGGACGGCACGTGGGGCCTCGTGCGCGCCTCGTCGAACAAGCCGGAGCTGGTGGTTGTCGTCGAGAGCCCGGTGTCGGAGGCGAACATGCGGGCGATCTTCGCCGACATCGATCACCGTCTGCAGAAGTGCCCGGAGGTCGGCGCGTACAATCAGAAGATCTGAGGCGTCCAAAACGGCGGCTGGCAGATCTTGCGCACCACGCGCAGCCGAATGCAGGCGCTAACGGGACCAGTCACGGCCGCTCAGCCTTCCGCCGGCTCGCGACATGCGCCCTCGGCTTCGATCAGCGCCCTGAGGCTTGCCGCCTTCGCATCCCAAGAATTCTGCCGCGCAAGCACGGCGAGCCGGGCGAGATAGGCCGCATCGTTCGATAGAGCGAGGGCGCGGTCCAGAGCGTCTGCAAATTCACGTGCCGTGCGCCCAACCATGACGACATCGTACTTCAGGCATTCGTTGATGGGCGTCGCGACGACTGGTTTGCCGAGCGCCATATACTCGAAGAGCTTCAGTGGCGAGGTCGCGGCAGTCACCTCATTCAAACGAAAGGGAAGCGTGAGTACGTCGAAGAAGACTGCTTGGGCTGGCAGGTCACTGTAATCGACCGGCTCCAGCACATGCAGATTCTCCGGCAAGACCGGGATCGTGGCGGGCGCGGTGAGCAAGACGGGCCCCAACATGACGAACCGATAGCCGGTCCGCATCCTCGCCACCTCTACCAGCAAGTCGATGTCGACCCAGGAGGCGAGCGCACCGAAAAAGCCTATGAGTGGCTTTCCATCGCAAACGATTCTTCGCAATCGCGCGGTCAGCCTAGCGGGGTCTCGCCCGACCGTGAAGTGCCGGACGTCCACTCCATTCGTTATGAGAGCATAGCCGGACCGTCGCAGCCCAGCGACTTCGGCATGAAGTTCATCCGCGGACGAGACGATCAAAGCAAGTCTTTCGTCCTCCAGAACCTGCCTGTGAAGGCGCTGGAACCGGCTGTCGACCTCGCCATTGCTGATCGAGGTATCGAGGCGGTCGAGATAATCGTAGATCAAGCGACCTCCCAAGTGCCGGACCTTCGCTGCGACACGCGCCAGCAACCTCACGTCGGTCGAAGCCACATAGACGTGATTGCGACCGGCTGCAGCCAGTGCCTCGCGCCAATGGAGTGTAAGAATCACACCGCCTTCGGCTTTCGCCGCGGTGAAAACGCGATCGTGGCCGTGCCCCGGGGACACGTACACGACGCGATATCCCTGGCGGACCAAGGCGCGAGCAAGGTGATGGGGCCGCTGCTGATAGGGATACCGCCAGTCCAACGTACCAATGAAAACTACGCAGGGCGCGCTTGTCGGCGGCATCAAAAGCGGCAGATGGCGCGCGGTGCATCTGCGCCATACTGGCGCCAAGATCGAGAACGCCATGCGAAAGGCAGCAATCTTCAAGATGCGGCCTGGGCCGTGAGCCCGGACAGATCTTGCCGCAGCAGCGAGGGCAGGGCGCAGGCGCATGGCTCTACGGATCTCGGTATTGGATCGAGAAATCGCGCAGTAACTGGTGCAGGCTTCGCAAGCGCCAAGGCGAAACCGGGGTGGGGAGAGCGGGCGGTGTCGTGCGAGGTATGCGGCAGCTACACGCTCGCACCTGCTCTACGCAGGAGATCGATCCGGGGTCGAGACCCAAGTGTTTGGCGCGCTCAGCCCTCCCTGCGGAATGCGGCCACGCGTGCGCCGTCGCACTCGCTGCAAGCGCGTCAGGGCGGTCCAAAGTGATTGACATAATGCACCCCTTCGTCCCTCGACTTCACGCCCCAGGCAAGGAAGTAACGTTCCCCCTCTGGCGTGGGGGTCTCCTCGAGAAAATGATCGAAATTGTCAGATTTTGCGCGAAGCCATTCCATGATCTGCTCATACAGGAACGGCGACGGGTGCATTCGGCGGTGCTCTTCCGACTGGGGCAGTCCCGGCTCGCTGACGTTGACCTGAAACAGGAAACGGCCATCGAGGCAGAGCTTTCTGAATAGCTCGTCGAACCACCAATCAGGCTCTTCGGTGTGATCAATGACGTTGTGGCAAATCGCCAAGTCAACGCCTTCACGCAAGTTGGCGAGGTCTGCCCTTTCGCTCAAATAGGTGATGTCATGGCTGCGGCAACGTGAGAACAAGCGATTATATTGAGCATTCAGTGGGTCAAAGGCAACACGCTCGGAAGCGGAGATGTATTCGATCATGCCCAGAGGTCCGCAGCCGAGCTCCAGGACGCGCGATTGCAGAAATTCGGTTCGCGACCATCCCGTCCGGTAGAAGGTCGACACCATTGCGTGTTCTTGGTGCAGCGGAAAGAACTGCGGGGCGAGGTTGTTGTAACCCTCGAAAGCGACCCAGCGCCAGAATGCGAGCTCCCTGAGTTGAGCCTCGCGGTAGGGCGTGATCCCGACAAGCTCTCCCGCGAACATCCGCTCGATCTCTTGCAGCTCCTTCGGGTCGAGGTCGTTCCCCAGGGGATTGATCGAGCGGACCAGCTCGCTAGGCCCGCCTGGCTCCGCCGTCGCTCTGGCTCGCAGCATCTGTCCGCCATAGTCGATCGCCCACCGCGACAGAGCGACGAAGAAATCCACCTTTTCGGACAGATTAGCCGACATCGTCCAGCCCCCTGAAGCGATCGCACTTCTATTCTAGAAACGTTGGATCGAAAGCGCGCGCCTCACGGAAGCAGGCGAGATAGTTTTCCACCATGCGATCGGTCGAGTACGTGTCTCGTATGCGCTGACTGGCCTGCCTGGCTTCCTTCGAGACGTTGTCATAGGCCGATAGCACTTCACGCATGGCGGTGGCGAGTGCCTTTTCGAAGGCGTGCGAAGGGGCCTGCAAGACGCTCCACAAGCGCAAGTGGTCCATGGTTTCGAGCGGTTGGCCAAGCGACGGGATCAGCTTCACGGCGTGTGATAATGCCGCAATGTCCCTCGCGGAGCCGACGTCCGTTACGATGGCCGGAACCCCGCACATGGCAGCTTCGAGAAGGCTGATGCTCCAGCCCTCGACGATGGATGGCAGAACAAAGCAGTTGTGCTCCCGCAACAGCTTCATCACGTCGGTTCGATTGGCCCCTGCGACGATGTCCACTTTCGCAGTCAGCGCGAGCCTGCTCCGCAGTTCGAGAACCTCATCGTAGAAACGGGCGTCGGCCGGATGACCGCAGAGTGTCAGATGCACGGACGGCGCGGTCTCGGCGACGCGGGCGAAGGCGCGCAAGAGTCTGTCTTGTGCCTTTACGCGATTAAAGGTTGCAATGTTGATGAAGCTGAACGCGTCGGTCGGAGGCGACGGAACCCTATCGGACCCGAGCTCGCTCATGCGCGCCGCTGGTCCCTCGATGTCCGTCCCGTTTGGAATGACAGTGATCCGTGCGGACGCCGCGCCAAAGCAAGTCTGCAGATAGGAAGCAACCTGCCGCGAGACGCAGATGACGGCCTTCATGTGCTGCAAGGCGTCCCGGAAGGCGGCGCGCTGGCTTTCATCGAACCAGACATAGCTGTTGTGAGCGGTGTAAGCCGTGGCAAGTCCCAGGCGCCGAAGCTGCGCTGCTCCCAGGCTGCAATGGTGATAATTGACGAGGTCCACGCCATTCGTCCTCACGTACTCGATCAGCTGCGGCAGGCCGCCTTCAAAGGCGGCCACAGCCAGCCCAAGGCGACTTGCGACGGCGCGAAGTTCGGGGCTTGGGCCTTCATCTGCGCTGGCAAGCGTCACTCTCAATCCGCGGGCGAGTAAGCCTAGCGCGAGCTCAATCATGACCTGCTCGATTCCGCCGATGCGCCATCTTCCGATCATCATCAAGATGTGCTGCGGGTTCTGCTGCGGCAGACCAGTGGCCGGCGGCTTCACGGACAGGACGTGGCCACGATCCTCAAGGATCCGCTCGAACCACCGCATCGCGGCCGCGTGCTGGATAGCGGGCATGAGCGAGGAGGGCTCGCCAAAGAGGATTCGGATGTGACGAGGCAGCTGCAGGGATCTGATCCAGCGATATGTCAGATCCGAGGGTGCGACGACGATGTCGGCAGCCCGCAAGGCATCTGGCGAAATGAGCCGAAGATCAACATCGACTACCACAACCGTGACGCGCTCCGGATTCGAACTGAGAATCCGGGTGGCGGCAAACTCGGAGTACTTAAGAATCTCAAAGCCGTGTCGGGGGCGGTCGCCGTATTGAGACGGAACGCGCCAACAGCCATCGACGGTCTCCTCGGACAGCGCACCGTTTGCAAGGAGCACCTCGCGACGTTCCCGGTCGGCATCGAGAAGACGTCTGATGTTGCCAAGAAGATTCATTTCCTTGGCTCTGGCATTTAGCGTGTTGTCGTGGACCCGATACTTGTAGAGGACCCGCGGGACGTGGGCAAACGGCGTCACAAGATGCATACGAAGCCAGAAATCGTAGTCTTCGCCGCCAAACGAATGCTCGTCGTGACTGCCTACGATGGTATGGACCTCGGCGCGCCAGAGGAAGCTCGCTCCCAGGAAGTTATCTCCGCTGTCATGAAAATTCTGGACGGTCACGGTGTCCGGGAGACGGACAACGCATGACCCGTCGGGCCGATTATGGGATCGCCACGCCGCATCGGCTATCGGCTGACCACGATCATCGATCGCCTCATAGTCCGAGTAAACCAGGCCGACGTCGGGACGGGCCTCGAGCGCAGCAACAAGGACACCGAGCTGCTCGGGAAGCATGATATTGTCGGCCGATGTCCACGTCAGATACTGCCCCCGGGCAAACGCAAACCCATTGTTGAGGGCAGACGGAAGCCCCTGATTCGGTTGGCGCACAACCCTAAGCCGACGATCCTGCAAGAACGGAGAAATCGCCTCGGCGAAGTTGTCGGTTGAGCCATCGTCAACAACGATCAACTCGAGATCGCCATAGGTCTGATCCAAAACTCCCTTAATCGCCTCGGCGAGAAACATTGCGTGATTATAAACCGGCAGAATGACGCTCACGAGGCCTTTCACGCCGCATGTGCTCATCGACACGGGCCGAGGATCAGGCACGCTCAAATTCGAAGAAATCTCGTGCGGACGCACGATAGGACTTTCCGCCGAAGCAGGCTCAGCGGACTGGTGAGAAGCGTCGAAGGCACCAGCCAGAACCTCGGCCTGTTGGAGGCGGCTTCGCAGCGACTGCCTCCAGTGACTGATAAGACCGACACTGTAGGCAACGCTGTCGTAGCCTCCGACTGGACGGCGGAATAGAGCCCGACCAACGAGCTTGCGGATGGCCGGCGCGCGTCCATCTCCGGAGTTTCGCAAGAGCTCGGCATTCATAAATTGCAGCGCGCGAGCTACGCGCCAGCTGCGGGTTCGGCTCAACGTTCTCAGCCTGACGAGGGCATCATCCAATGCTCCCGCATCCTCGACCGCAGACCTGAGCTGACGGAGCGCCGCTTGGTGCTTGTGCAGTGCTTGCCGCAGGGCTGCAAGCTCGGCGTGCATCACGTGCGCCTTCTCGATCTCGCGCTCCAGCTCTTCGTTGCGGTCCCGCGCGCGTCTGACGGAGTCTTGCGCCGAGAGTGCGAGCGCCGCCGCCTTTTCACGTTCGGCGATCTCTCGGTCGAGGGCATTGCGCGCTTCTGCGGCCTCCGCCTGTGCGGCTGCAAGAGCGGCATCGCGGTCGGCGCAGGCGGCGCTAAGCTGCTCGACCTCGCGCACCAGCTCTTGCGTGCGCTGCCGTTCGCGCCTGAGGGAGTCCTGCACCGAGAGCGCAAGGGTCTGCACCTTTTCGCGTTCGGCGATCTCCCTGGCGAGAGCATCGCGCGCGGACGCGGCCTCGGCTTGCGCCGTTGCGAGGTCGGCTTGCAACGTACCCCATTGCACAATGCTCTCGGTGCGCTGGCGCCTGAGCGAATCCTGTGCGCTGACAAGAAGCATCTCGGCTCTGGTGCGAGCCTCCTGCGCTTCCTTCAGCCTCGCCTCCAGGTCTCCTGCCCCAGCGCTGATCGCGCGCTCTTCGGCCAACCGCAGCCTGAATTGCTCCCGATGCAGCGCGTCTTGGAGCGCAACGAGCCGACGCTTCAGTTGATCAGTCGACAGCTCTATCCTGTCGGTCTCCTCCGATTCTTCGCCCAGTAGTCGCGCGAAACCGGCGCTCCGCAGAAACGGACCTTCGTCGGCGCGGGCCTGTGCAAGTCCTTTCAACAAGGCGTCCGTCACTTCCTCAGCGATGGGTGGCAGCCCATCCAAGAGCTTTTCAAACTTTTGCCATATGCCGCTCTCCTCGAACCGGTCGGCGATCATGTGGTCCAATCGGTACGCTTCCGGATTGCGTCTGACCGCGGCGACCTGTTCGGATAGCTCCATGGCATCGATTGTGGGGAACCCTCTCCCCGAAAAATTCCAGTAGGAAGCGCGCGCAAAAGCGGCTTCATCGAGAACACCCTTTACGCCGTCGTAGCCGACCAGGATGACGGGGCGGCCGGCGGCGCCGGCCTCGAGAACCACACGCCCCATGCCAGCAACAAACTCATAGCGAGGCAGTTGCAAAGCAACTTCGTGAGACCAGCCCTTCATCGCCAGATCGCATGGCGGAAGACTCTTGGATGCGGCGGCCTCGGCGAGTGTCGAGCGGCCTGCGCCGTCCCCGAACAGGTCGATTCGCACAAGACCGGCCTCGGAGCACTTGCCCAAGAAGTCACGTACTCCGGGAAGCTTGTCGGCATCGAGGCGCGCAACAAGTGCGACGCGAGGATCGTCTGCAAGCGGGATAACGGGGGCCCGCGGCACCTGGATGGGATTAGGAAGGACGACCATGCGATTGGCCGTTCCTCCCAGGCGCGCCAAAGCCGCAACTTCATCGGAAACGCAAATCACCAGGCTCGCATGCGGCATGACCAGCCGGCGCAGCAAATGGGTGTAGAGCGGACCGTAGGCCGTCGAAAGCGAAATGGGTCCATGAAGGGTAAAGACGAAGGGGATGCGCGCGCGACCTGCCGCCAGAAACCCTGCAATGCTGCTTGTGAACGGGTGTGCGTGGAGGACGGTCACGCCATTCTCTTCAATGTATGCCGTAAGCCTGTCAACGCTTCGCATGAGGCCAGCCGCTGTTGCGGCGGGCCCCAGGTCGAGGCCGCTCAAAACGCCCGACAGTCCTTCCGGCAAAAGCGATCCGGGACGAAAGTCACCTGCGGCAAGGTGGACGCGATGACCGCGCGCACTAAGCCCGCGAACCTCGCTTGCGATGTGCGTTTCGAGCCCGCCGCGCGCAAAAGCTTCGACAAGAACAAGTATGGTGTGCTTCATGTCATTGATGCCGGTATTGCCGCATTCGAGTTTCCAGGTAGGCAATCCCAGAGATGCGATGATCCGGCTCCTGGACGCGCAGTACGATCTGATCGACCTTCTTGTCGAGATAAGCCATGTCTCCCTGCCCGAGCTTTTCGGCGACTGAAAATGAAATGAAGTATGTGCCGGCGCATAGAAAAAGAGCGATCTCGAAGCAGAAGTCAAAGGACTGCCCAATGCGGGCGTCCATCATATTCTGCCCGTAATAGTCAGTCGAAGTGCCATAGGCCAGCACACCCTCGACGGTGCGAATCGCAACCCCTGCCTGCATCTCTGCAATCGTGTCGCGACATTCGACCGTGAAGCGAAGCGTGGCCTGCTCGCCCGGGCGAAAGTACTCACGCGAAGCTCCGTCGCAATCGAGCAGCGCCCATTGCGAGATCCGTGCTCGCTGCACGCCTGCGTCAGGGTCTGGCTCGGGCGCTGACGCGGCAGGCGCTTGAGAAGACTGAGCTTCCGGCTCGCTCACGGCGGAAGGCGAATTCTCCCTGGTGCTCTTCTGCTCCGTCGCATTGAGAAGCCGAAGATAGGTCTTCTCATCGGCGAACAGCAGCGCGTGGTATTGGTTCACAATCGCGCTCGTTGGGCCGAGCCCGTGCATGGTGCCCTGGTGGAGCAGCAGAGCCCGATCGCAGTATTTCTCAACGGTGGCGGTCGAGTGCGTGACCAGTACCACCGCGGTTCCCCGTTCTTTCAGGGAGTCCATGAATGCATAGCATTTTCTTTGGAATTTCTCGTCGCCGACGGCGAGGGCTTCGTCGATGACGAGGATGTCCGGGCGGAGGCAGGCCTGGACCGCAAAGGCGAGCCGTACGAACATGCCGCTCGAATAAATACGGACCGGCTGATCGATGAAGTCACCAATTTCCGCGAATGCCAGGATCTCCTCCATACGCTCATCGATCTCCCGGCGCGACAGTCCCATGATCATGGCGTTGAGGCGCACGTTTTCCCGGCCGGTGAAATTGCCATTGAAGCCTGCTCCAAGTTCGAGGAGTGCCCCAATTCTGCCATGACTGGCGACATGGCCTGTCGTTGCACGCAACGTGCCGCAAATGATTTGAAGAAGAGTCGACTTTCCCGAGCCGTTTCGGCCGAGGATACCGATGCTTTCCCCGCGGGCCACATCGAAAGAAACATCCTTGAGGGCCCAGAAAGGGCGACCGCCTGCCGGATTTGGCCGACCGAGCATCCGACGAAATGGTGCGGCAAAGTGCGACCTCAGACGAGCGCCCGGACTGTCGAAGATGTCGTATCGCTTTCCCAGTCCGGACGTCCGGAGAGCAACGTCAGAGGACATCCGCAAATCCCGGCTTGAGCCAAACGAAGACCGCAGCCCCGATCACGACGGCGAGGAGCCCGGTAGCCAGTCCGCGGAGATAGCCGAGGAAAGGGGGCGGGACGCCGTCGAGAAGCACGGCGCGGGCGTTCTCTATGGACGCGGTCAAAGGGTTAAGTTGGTAAAGCCAGCGCACCGCCTCGGGTACCGCCTCAACCGGATAGAAGACGGGAGAAAGGAACATCGCAGCGGTCAGAAGAATCCCGGTCAGATGCGACAGATCCGTCAGATAGGCGCCAAAGGCGGAAATGATGGCGGTGACGCCAAACGCCAAGAGGATCACAGGCAGGAGCATGAGCGGAAATAGTATCGCCGTCCAAGGCAGCGATTGTTTCCAGATCACGAGACCCGCGATAATGGGCGCAGCCTGCAGACAGGCAATCACGCCGCCCGAGCAGGCGGCCACCATGGGCAGCGCCTCGAGGGGAAAAACGACGCGTTTCACCAGGTTGACATGGGCGGCAAGGAGGCCGGGGGCGCGGGAGACAGGTTCAGAGAAGGCCGTGAACACGATCAGGCCGGTATAGAGGGACAGTGCAAAGGGCGCATCGTCACTTGCCGGAGTTGCCCAACGCGCCTTGAAGATCTCGGTGAACACGAAATGGTAAATGGCCAAGACGAGAAGGGGTGTCAGGAGGAGCCAAGCCAGACCGGCGAGTGAGCCGCGAAAACGGCTGGCAATCTCGCGCGCCGTCATCGCGGCAACGAGTTGACAGTTCTTGCGAGGCCAGGAGAGCAGTTGGTGAAGCATCCCTCGATTTCCAGTGAATCGGCTTCCAATTGTTCGCCGCGAGCGGCCGGCCGCAGCTACCTTTAGCCAGGAACCCCGACTTCGCAACACCGGCAGCCGTGCAAGAGGAAGTGCTGCGTTCTGGAGCTGGCGATGGCATGTGGGAGTTTTTTTGCCATGCGACCAGGATCGAGCTTCGTTCAACCTGTCAGAAACGGAGACGTACCTTCGCAAACCCGTCTCCTTGGCGAGTGGCTTGAAGTGAGCGGGAGCCGGCCGACGCCTCCCGTTCGACGTCACCGCTCAAGCAAGCAGCTGCGGGTATCTTCGTTTGCATTCCTGCAACGGCTCTCCGCGGAGTGGGTGCAGCGTCATCGCGGTCCGTGATCCGACGGGGCCGTTCTTGCGGCGTCAATCGGGAGTTCAGAACCGCGCGGCGGGCCGATCGTCCACCACGTCTTGATTTCGACAGAGGTGCGGGGAACAAGGCAGAAGGAGCAGGCAAGGTGCCAGAATAGCCGTCCCCAGGATTTCTCATTGCGGGCAGCTGCCGCGAGTTCAACGTGCAGCCACGCACGCAGCCTGCGGTAGACGGGGCTCGGCGGATCAAACGACGTCTCGGCGCGGAATCGTCTCAGTATCTCGGCCGCGGCAAGCCGGACATCGGAATAGAATGCTCGGCGGCCGTGCCGGATCGCGGCGCCGACGACCGGGGCGGAATAGAGCTTGCCGCCGGCTGCTGCGAACCTCAGAAACCACTCGAAATCTTCCAGGCGACGAAGCCCATCTGCAAACAAGCCGACCCGATCAAATGCGCTCCGGTTGATCAGCAAAGTGGAACCGGGCGAGTACCAACAACCGCTTGCGAAATCGACCAACGCCCCGCTTTCGAGCGGTCGGCGAGAGTAAGTCGACGGGCGTCCGGGATGGACGACGTCCCAGCTGCAAACGATGGCGCACAATTCAGATCGAGAAGCACGCTTTTGATATTCGTGGATCTGCACTTCGAGTTTGTTCGCATACCACACATCATCTGAATCCAAGAAGGCGATCAGCTCTCCGCTAGACGCCTCGATGCCCATATTCCGCGCGGAAGCTGGTCCGCCGTTCCGCAAGCTGCGGATCACCCGCACGCGCGCATCGGATGAGCCGACATCATCATCAGAGATCGGCGGATGCGATGCATCGTCCACGACAATCACTTCATGGACGGGGTGGCTCTGGCGCAATACAGAGGCGACCGCGCGGCGAAGCACGTCATGCCGACCAAACACGGGAATGATCGTGCTCACCCTCAGGTCAGGTCGCATGACTGCCGCGCGCGAAGAGCGTGCGCCGGCCGGCGCACGTGGGCCGCGGCCAGGCGGCTGACGACGGACGAGACGAGATTCACGTCTGCTGAATACTGCATTATTTTCTCGCGCATCGCCGTCGTCCGCTTAGAGCAAATGGTCACGCCTGAACGCAGAGATGGGCCTTTCCATTCTTCCGCAATGTTGCCGTCACAGGTCCGCCGCGGGCAGGACTCTACCGGAGGATTTTATCTTTGAACCTCGCCGCGTGGGATGCCTTCGTCAAGCCATTGGCATGAGATAGTGCTTCACAATCCGAAGGACATGCCGCGTGATCTGAGGATTTCCATCGTCTTGCGGGCGCAGGACGCCCTGCGGATCGCCGGAATGGAGTCCGGCCGGCCCTTCGCACCAGCGCGCGGCCTCCGGGGCGAAACCCCTTCATCAGGCGGCGATTTCCGAAATCGGAATCATGCTCGAGGCCGACAGGCGCCGCAGTGGCCAACCTGCAGGTGCGCTGCGCGCAGACCGACGCCGGTTCGCCGGCCGGATGTGCACGGCGAGGGCATGGCTTCGTCTTTCAGGCCGGTCCTTCCCCGCACGTGGCGACGCAGCCTGTGCGGGCGAAACAGGGTGTGCCTGCTGCTGTGGGAGGCGGCCTGCGCGTGCGATGCGCGTGCGATCGGCGCCGGCTCTTGCGCCTCGCCGTCGGCAGTCTCTCCGGCCTTTCTGCCGGCGGCGGCCGCGGTGCTCGGGGTCGTGATCGGCGAGTTGCCTCGCGCGCCTCGACAAGACGCCTCAGGGGGCTTGCAGGCGCCGGGCGCAATCGCGTGCGCGGCGAGTTCCAGAGCCGGGCCCGCATCGGAGCTCCCGCCGCCGGAGAAGATCGCGCCGCTCACCGCCTTCCAACTCGGTCCGTCGCGGCAGCGCGGGCGTCCCATGCTGCGCTGCGCCTTGCGGACGGCCCCTGCTCGGGTAGGCTTGGTCGCGCCGCACACCGACGAGCGCGCCGCCTGCAGCGGCGCACCTCCGCTTGAGCCCCTATTCCCCGAACCGAACGAGGCAGGAGCGTCCACGCATGACCCTAGCTCTGACTGGCATCCGTGTCATCGACATGACGCACAATCAGGCGGGGCCCGCCTGTGCGCAGATCCTGGCCTTTCTCGGCGCCGAGGTGATCAAACTCGAGGACCCCAAGGGTGGCGATGTCGCCAGGGCGCAAAACAACGACGAACTTTTCTTCCTCGTCTTCAATGCCTCGAAGCGATCGCTCACCCTGAACCTCAAGAGCGAGACGGGCAAGGAGCTCTTCCGCAAGCTCATCACCAAGGCGGATGTTTTCATCGAGAATTTCGGGCCCGGCGCGCTCGACCGCATGGGGCTTGGCTGGAAGGAACTCGAGAAGATCAATCCGCGCCTCATCTACGCGACCATCAAGGGCTTCGGTACGTTCGGTCCCAACGCCCATTTCAAGGCCTACGAGCCGATCGCCCAGGCCATGGGCGGCGCCATGTGCGTCACCGGCTATCCCGACAGCCCGCCGACCTACTGCTGGCCGGCCATCGGCGACAGCGGCACGGGGATGCACGCAGCGATCGGCATCCTTGCCGCCCTCAATCAGCGGCATGCGACCGGCCGCGGCCAGCACGTTGAGGTCGCCATGCAGGAGGCGGTGCTCAATCTCATTCGCATCTCGTTGCGCGAGCATCAGAGAAACGGCGTGCCGGTGCGCACTGGCAACCAGCTCGGCCAGAACGTGCCCGGCACCACCTATCGCTGCAAACCGGGCGGACCGAACGATTACGTCTATATCTACGCCCAGCCGCAGATGTGGCCGGCCGTGTGCAGGGTGATGGGCCGAACCGATCTCGAGAACGATCCGCGCTTCAGGACGAACGCCGACCGCTGGCGAAACCGCGAGGCGCTCGACGCCATCATCACCGATTGGACGATGGAACGCACGAAGCACGAGGTGGCGAAGCTGATGGGCGATGCGGGCGTGCCTTGCGGCGCCTGCCAGGATACCGCCGAGGTGCTCGCCGATCCGCATCTGATCACCCGCGGCATGATCGTCGATCTCGACTATCCCAAGCGACCCGGCGGCTTCAAGACGGTCGGCCTGCCGATGCGGCTTTCGGCGAGCCCGGCCAATATCACGCGGCCGCCGATGCTCGGCGAGCACTCGGCCGAGATCCTGGCCGAGCTTTGCGGTGTGAGCGCCGACGAGGCGGCAAGGCTCAAGCGCGAAGGAGTGATCTGATGCTGCATCGGCCGAGGAGCGCCGTCGCGCGCGGCATCCTTTCGATCTGGAACGACTTTCCCGCCGAGCAGGAGGATTTCTACGAACGCTGGTACATGGGCGAGCATTTTCCCGAGCGACTTGGCGTGCCGGGCTTCATTCGCGGCCGTCGGTACGAGGCGATCGCCGCCGACCGGCGTTATTTCACCTGCTACGAGCTCGACACTCCCGAAGTGATGTTCTCCGCTCCCTATCTCGCGCGCCTTAACGATCCGACCGCCTGGACGACGACCGTCATGGGCTCGTGGCGTTCGATGTTCCGCACGGTGTGCGAGCGCGTGCGCCGGCGCGGCGATGCGGTCGGCGGGTTTGCGATCGCGGCGCGCTGGGAGGCGCCGGTCGAATTGCCGCTCGACCTCGCCGATCGCGTATTCGCCGCACTCGACGATCCGGGAATCGTTGCCGTCGACACCTGGCGCGCGTTCTCCTCGCAGAACAGCCCCACAAAAGAAGCCGCGATGCGCGCCGAACCCGACCGCTTCGTGAACGCGGTGCTGCTCATCGAGACGACCCGGGAGCGGAGTATTGCCGCAGCGAAGGACCGGCTCAAGGATGTGCTGCCTTCGAGCCCGTTGCCCCAGGCGGTCGGCGCCTGGCGGCTCATTGCCCTGCAGGATGCGGTGCGGTGAGCAATCCGCACGCCCGTTCCCGCTCTAATACGTCTCCGAGGCGCGCCCCGCCCGACTAGTGGATCGTGGTGCGGATGACATCGAGACCGGCCCGCGTCGGGTACCATTCGCCGTTCACCAGCCGCAGGAGCCCTTTGGCGGCGAGGCGGTCGGCGATCGCCTGGTGGAACCCGGAAAGGCGGGAAAGCGGTTTGGCGGCGGCGAGAATAAGCAGCGCGTATTCATTCGGGTTACTGAGATCCATGACAATGACGCCCACGAGAATCCTTGTAATAAAATCACTTTTTCGGGTCAGCGCGACGACTTGCGCCGCCCCGCCGACCACCCCGCTTTGCGACATTACGCCGCAGTCTTGCCCTCTGCTCCGGCGCCGCGCTCGCGACCGCCATCGGCGGGCGGCGACCTTGGGAAAGTCGCAAAAAGCAACTACTGCAAACAGCCGGGGACAAGCAATGTCTAACGACGTCTAAATTTGCGCGTTCGGGTCGCTCATGCGCTGGCACGAATCGATCCGGGATTACCGGCGGCGGCACGGTCTGTCGCAAACACAGCTTGCCGACATGGTCGGCGTCGCCCAGCGGACCGTCTCGCGCTGGGAGCGCGGGGAAGCCGCACCGGGAGCGCACATCCAGCGCCGCTTGCGCGATCTCGGCTGGCGTCCCTCGCCCGAACTTCTGCGGTTGCTCAGGGCATCGGTGCTGCATTGCCCATCGCCGCGCGCGCTCTCGCGGATGCCGCGTCTCACCTTGCTCGCGCTCTCGCAGCCGGCAATCGCCAAGCGGCCGAGCGTCGTCGCCTGGATCGGCCGCGATCTGGCGCCGATCGCTGACGGCATTCTCGCCGAGATGCTCGCCGATCGCGCGCTGCAGGCGGGCATCGCCAGGGGCGAGATCGCAGCCGTGACCGCCATCACGCGCAGCGTCCTGAAGACCGAGGAGGCCGCAACGATCGGGACCTGGCGCACCACGATCACCTACTTCGAGCACGACGGCACCATCTACAGCGACGCCCAGTCGATGCGCGCCGGCCCGCGCGACAAGCCCGGCTACGCCATCGTCGCCATGGACGATCTCGAGCGAAGCCTCGCGCCACGCTAGCTTCGATCCCCCGGCGTCAGTCCGCGAGCTTCGCCGGCCTGAAGCCGAGAATGCGCTCGAACCGCTCCGAGTACTTCGGCCACGCCTCCTTGTTGACGAGCCGCGGCGGCACCTTGCCGTCAAAGATGTCGAGCCACTGCTCGGCCGCGTAGATCGCGACGTTCTCCTGCGATTCGATCGTGGCGCCGGCGTTGTGCGGCGTCAGGATAACGTTGTCGAAGGCCATCAGCGGATGGTCGAGCGGCGGCGGCTCCTCGAGGAAGACGTCGATTCCCGCACCGGCAATGCGCTTTTCCTTGAGTGCGCGGGCGAGGTCCTCCTCGACATAGGTGCCGCCGCGCGAGGTGTTGATGAGATAGGCGGAGGGCTTCATCCAGCAGAGCTGCTCATAGCCGATGAGTCCGAACGTCTCCTTGGTGCGCGGGGTGTGCATGGTGACATAGTCGGCGCGGCTCATGAGCTCGCGAAGTTCGACCTTCTCGGCGCCTTTCGCAGCAAGCTGTTCCTTCGTGAGGTAGGGATCGTAGGCGAGCACGGTCATCCGGAAGAGCCCCTTGCACAACTCGGCGACGCGCCCGCCGATGTTGCCGCAGCCGATGATTCCGACGGTTCGGCCCAGGAGATCGTTGCCGGTGTAAAGGAAGCGGTCGAGGTCCTTTTCCTTTCGCATGTGGCGGTCGGCGAGCATGATCTTCTTCGACAGCGCCAGCATCATCCCGAGCGCGTGCTCGGCGACCGCCTCCTTGTTGGCGCCCGACTGGTTGCAGACGATGATTCCCGCCGCCGTCGCGGCATCGACGTCGATCACGTCATAGCCCGCGCCGAGCGAGCACACCGCGAGCAGGTTGGGCGCCCTGGCGAAGAGCTTTCCGTCCGGCACCCACGGCTCGCGCGTCTCGGTGCGCGCCGAGGCGTGATAGCCGTGAGCGCGCGCGATCTCGGCCCAGGTCTCGTCCATGTCTTTGGCGACGTCGCGGCGGAACATGTCGAAGTCCGCCCGCTTCGCCCTGACTCGCTCGGCCGTCGCGTCGATGCGGTTGTGGAAATAAATGATGCGCTTGCTGTTGGTCGCCATTCCGTGCCCCGATGCCTGCCCGCCGCCGACTGATGCTGCGCCCGCTTGCCCGGGCGCGGCTGCGGTGCGACCCTAGCCGCAAAGCCGGCCCCCGCAAACCCGGCGGCGGCGCCTCAGCCATTCCGTGGTTGCGGCCGGTCGCGGTCATGCAGTCAATCGCAACGACGGAGAATGGATCATGTTGCCAGGCAAGCTCGGCGTCTGGGCCGGCCTCGACGGTCTTTCGGCAAAGGACGCGCTCGCTTTCGCGCAACGCACCGAGGCGCGCGGCTTCACCACGCTGTGGATGCCCGAGAGCCGAGGCCGCAATGTTCTCGTGATGTCGGCGTTCATTCTCGCCGGCACCTCGCGGCTCAACGTGGCGACCGGCATCGCCAACATCTACGCGCGCGACGCCATGGCGGCGGCAAGCGCCCAGAAGCAGCTCGCCGAGCAGTCCGGCAACCGCTTTCTCCTCGGCCTCGGCGTCTCGCACAAGCCGATCGTCTCCGGCATTCGCGGCCACGACTACGGCAAGCCCGTCGCCACCATGCGCGCCTATCTCGCTGCCATGCGCGCGGCCCCCTATCAAGCCCCGATGCCGAGCGAGCCGCCGAGGACCGTCATCGCCGCGCTCGGACCGAAGATGCTGGAACTCGCCCGCGAGATGGCCGACGGCGCGCATCCTTATTGCGTCACCCCCGAGCACACGGCCGAGGCGCGGCGCATCCTGGGTGCCGGCAAGCTGCTCTGCCCCGAGGTGATGGTGCTGCTCGAGACCGACGCCGCCAAAGCGCGCGCCGCCGCCCGCCAGGCGCTTTCGTTCTACATCGGCCTCGAGAACTACGCCAACAACTGGCGTCGCCTGGGCTTTGGCGACAACGACCTCGCAGGCGGCGGCTCTGACCGCTTCGTCGATGCCAACGTCGCCTGGGGCGACGAGGCCGCCATCCGCCGCCGGCTTCAGCTCTATTACGACGCCGGCGCCGATCACGTCTGCATTCAGGCGATCCACCCCTCGGGCTCGCGTTCGATCATCGACGAGCGCATCTTCGACCTTCTCGCTCCGGCGAAGTCCTGACCGCCAGACACCCAACGGGAGCCGTTTCCATGATCAAGAACTTCGTCACCGTCTATCCCGGCCACATCGACTTCAAAGACCACGGCCAGCTTGCGACGCCGGCCAACGAGCGCCGCTACTCGAACGCCGAGCTCGCCACCGTCTTCGACAAGACCGAGGCCATCGCCAAATGTCTCGACGCGTGCGGGTTCGAGACGCTCTGGCTCGCCGAGCACCATTTCCAGCACGAGGGCTACGAGGTCATCCCGAACCTGCTGATGATGGCCGTGCACCTCGCGCACGTGACGAAAAAGCTCAAGATCGGCTGCGGCTTCAATGTCGCGCCCATGTGGCATCCGTTGCGCCTGGCCGAGGACTACGCGGTCGCGGACATCCTGACCAAGGGCCGCACGGTATTCGGGGTCGCCCGCGGCTATCACACGCGCGAGGTCGAAACGTTCGGCGCTCCGATGATGGACAACGAGGCCAACCGGCGGCTCTTCGAGGAACAGGTCGAGATCATCATGAAAGCGTTCCACAACGAGCGCTTCAGCCACAAGGGACGCCACTACACCTTGCCGCCCGAGGTCCCTTATCGCGGCTATGTCGTCAAGGACCTGACGCTGGTGCCGCGCCCGATCCACTCCTTCGAGACCTGGCAGCCGATCGTCTCCGCCAAGCCCGAGGCCATGGATTTCATGATCCGTCACAACATCAAGGGCATGGTGGGCGGCGGCGCTGCGACCATGAACGAGGGACCGATCAAGGCCTTCCAGGAGGCGGCGCATCGGGCCGGCAAGAACTGGAAGCTCGGCGAGAATCTCGGCATCGGCATCTTCTTCTATCTGGCGGACAGTCGCGAGCAGGCGATCCGCGAGCTCACGCCCTACTACGAGGAGCACGTCAAGATGTTCGCGCCCCTGGGCTTCGTGCCGGGCATCACGCCGGCGCAAGTCGAAGCGGTCGCGCGCCGCGGCGGCTGGGAGAAGGCCGGCGTGCCGACACTCGAACACTACATGAAGCTCGGCTCCTGGTTCGCCGGGACCGCAGACGAGCTCGTCGAGCATCTGAAGAAGATGGAGGCGCGCTTCCCGGGCCTCGAGACGATCAACCTGTCGACGGCGCTCACGACGCCGCAGGCCGTGATGATCGAGCAGTTCCAGCGGGTGCGGGAAGGGGTCATGCCGCATTTCGGCAAGTAGCTCCGCGGTTCCCGATGCTCCGGGCAGCGAGCGGTCCCGACGGCGCCTCGCGCTCGCCGGGCGGCGAGGTGCCGGCTGCGCCAATCGCTCCGCTTGCTCCGCCGTCCTGCCGTGGCCGATCGGCGCATGCGTTGGAGACCTGTGCAATTGCATGGCTCGCTTGATCCAGATCATGCAGATCGATCCCTGATGGGGGAGCCTTTTTAGCGGAGGACGACGCGCCGAAAAGGAGCTCATCATGCGCATGGGGATGCTGCATCTCTTCGAGAACCCGGTCGGCAAGACCGAGCACGAGATCATCAAGGAGCAGATGGAGCTCATGTACGAGGCCGAGACCCTTGGCTTCGATTCCGTCTGGCCGGCCGAGCATCACTTCAGCGAGTACGGCTATTGCGCCTCCCCTCAGGTCTCCCTCGCCGCCGTTGCCGCCCGGACCAAGCGCATCCGGCTTGGCACCGGCGTCGTCGTGCTGCCGTTCCATAACCCGATCCGCGTGGCGGAGGACTTCGCCTTTCTCGACCTGATGTCGGATGGCCGGGTCGACCTCGGCGTCGGCCGCGGCTACCAGCCGATCGAGTACGAAGGCTTCGGCATGGGCGACAAGCAGGCGATCAGCCGCGAAATCTTCGACGAGGCGATCGAACTCGTCACCAGGTGCTGGACGGAAGAGCGGGTCACCTTCAAGGGCAAGCACTATCAGGTGGACGATCTGATGGTGCGCCCGAAGCCCCTGCAAAAGCCCCATCCGCCCGTCTACATGGCGTGCCTGTCGCCGGAAACCTTCAAGCTCGCCGGCAAGAGCGGCTTCCATGTGCTCATGTCGGGCGCCTTCGGCCTTTCGCCCGAGGGCGCGCGGCAGGGCATCAAGGACTATCGCGCCGCCCGCAAGGCCGCCGGCTTCGATCCGGCGACCGGCAAGGTCGCGCTGCTGCTCAAAGTCTATTGCGGCGACACGCAGGACGGCGCCATGCGCGACTACTCCGGTCCCGTCACCTGGTACTACCGCACGGTTGCGAAGTATCTGGCGCCGCCGTCGGGCCAGGCGCCGGTCAAGTCCTACGAGATGTACGCCAAGAGCCGCCACACCGCCGAGACGGCCTCGTTCGAGGACCTGGTGAAGAGCCCGCTCATGGTCTGCGGCGACGTCGATCATTGCATTGAGAAGCTGACATCCGTCACCAAGGAGTACGGCTTCGACGAACTGCTCTGCTGGACGCGCATCGGCGGCATGGAGAACCGGAAAGTCTTGCGCTCGATGGAATTGATGAGCGGTCGCGTGATGCCGGCGGTGCGCAAGCAGACGGCCTTGGCGGCCTGACCGCCGGGCGCGGCGGCGCATCGCCGCCGCGGGGGCCCGACCTGGACAGGGCGGTGCCATAAGGGCGCGCGCCGCCAGCGCCGGTTCAGCGCGCTGCACGGTGCGCAGGCGCTCAGGGCACGGCAAAGGGGAGCGGAGCGGCAAGGCCTCGCTCTTTGCATTGGATTGGATGCGGCCCGGCCGCTCCGCTCGCGCATGACGGGGGTGGTCCCCCTTTGCGGACGGCTCGGCCGCGAGCCGGACCGGGCATCCTCTTCGACCGGCGGCTCCTGCTCCCGGGGGGCGTCGTCCGACGGCTCCGGGCGCTGCGGCATCGACCGGCGCTGGCTGAGGGGCGCCGCGTCGCCTGCGGTGCCTCGCACCTCGCGCGACGCCTGTCCGATGCGCTTTTCCCGCGCCACCCAGGCGTCCCAGCTCGAGCCTGAGCCCTTTCGCGGCGCGGATGCGCCTGAGACTAACGCCGGTCCTCGAGAGGGGGATAACTTTGCCGCGAAGCCCGCGCTCTTCACTCCGCCGCCGCGGCCCGGCAACGCTCCTCGGTGACCGGCGACAGATAGGCCCCTTGCCGCAGCAATTCCTTTTGCACCGCGCGCACGTCGACTGTGCGCGGCGACACGCCGGCGTTCGCGGCGAGCGCCGCCGTCACGCCTGCGGCATGGCCTGTGAGCCAGCACTGCGGGATCTCGCGCAGGAACGTGTGCGAGGAGGCATCGCAGGCGATGTGGCGTCCGGCGCCGACGATGCCATCGAGACCCGCCGGCAGCAGCGCGCCCAAGGGCACCGAGATGTTCGGGAACTTCGGTGAGAGCGACGTCGAGACGCCGATCTCGTCGTCGTGCACGAGGCCGGTCGGCCACTGATCTCGGGTGACGCGCCCGAGTCCCTTGAGACGGCGGCTGTGGCGGACGCCGATCTGCGGCGCGCCGAGCATCAGAAAGGCATTGGAGAACCCGGGGGCGTGCGCCTTGTAGAAGGCGAGGTGCGCGAGCGTGAGCTGGCGCGAGCGCAGCTCCACGGCGGTCAGGTCCTCGACGTCGACGGCGCTGTAGCCGGCAAGCCGCGGTCCCATGAACAGCGCGACGTCGTTGCGCCACGACACGAACGGCTTCTCGAAGAAGCCGACGGCCGCGCGCCCGCGCGCCATGAATTCGGAGAATCCCTTGGCGTCGTCGCGGCGGAAGGCGAGCCAGCGCTCCATGTCGACGCCGCCGAGGAGGAAAGCCGTGTTGATGCAGTGATGAATGTCCCGCTCGTCGATGTCGCTTTCGAGGCTCGCGCCGGTGCGCGCAATGAGATCGGCGTCTCCGGTCGTGTCGACCACCACCTTGGCGAGCACCGCCTGCCGGCCTTCCTTGCTCTCGAAGACGATCCCCTTGAGCGTCGTACCGTCCAGGATCGGCGCCGCTGCCCAGGAATGCAGGAGGAGCCGCACGCGGCTCTCGGTGACCAGCGCGAGCGAGAGCGACTTGAGCGCCTCCGGGTCGATGGTCGGTGACCACGTGACGGTGCCGTGAAAGGCGGCCGTCCGCGCAGCCCAGTAGGCGGCGGTGGCGGCGTCCTTCGAACCCCACTCCGAGCGTTGCGGTCCGGCGACCGCGTCCTTCGGCAGCCGCTCCATGATCTCGTTGGCGATGCCGCGGATGACGTGGCGCCCCTGCCAGTCGCTCATGCGGTCGATCCAGATGACGAGCCCGCCGGTCGAAAGCCCGCCGAGATGGTTGTAGCGTTCGACCAGCATGACGTCGGCGCCGAGCCTCGCCGCCGCCACCGCCGCCGCCGTTCCGGCCGGCCCGCCGCCCACCACGAGCACATCGGCCTCGGCGAACACGGGCACGTCCCGCGCCGGCTCGCGGATGCTCTTGGCCGGCCGCTGCCGGCGTGCTTGGGCCCGTCCGCCGCCGAACTGCTCGAGTTCCTGGATGGCGCCGATCGTCTCCGAGTAGTTGCCGCCCGTCTCCGGCTTGTCCTTGTGGGCGCCGACCGAAGGCAACGCGCGGTCGGCGGCCTCTGGCTTGTCATGCTCGCTCATGGCGTAGGCTCCCGGGTGTTGCCCTGTGCCGGCGGTGCTGCCGCCGCGCCCGACGCGATCAGCCGGTCGACTTCCGGCTCGCTCAACCCGCCCATTTCGATCAGCACCTCGCGCGTGTGTTCGCCGAGGAGCGGCGCCCCGGCGGGCGGAACCGGCTCGGTGTCGGCGAGGCGCGCTGGCGTCCTGAGCACCTTGTAGGAGCCGAGCGTGCGGTGCTTGACCTCGCGCACACTGCCGCGGGCGCGCACGAGGTCGCTGGTGAGCGCCTCGGTGACGGTCGCGACTTCGCCCGCCGGCACGCCGGCCGCCCGGATGCGCCGGACCCACTCGGCGCGCGGCCGCGTCTTGAAGATCCCTGCCAGGACCGCCGTCAGCGCCGCCACGTTCCTCAGCCGGTCCGCATTCCGGCGGAACCGCGCGTCGGTCACGAGGTCGGGCCGGCCCAGGACCTCGGTGCAAAGGTTCCGGTACTGCGCCTCGGACACGGCGGCGATCATGAACGGTCCGTCGGCCGCCTCGAAAACGTCGGCGGGCTGCGCCACCTGATTGGCGTTGCCGCTGCGGGTCGGGCTGCGGCCGGCGATGAGCGCCGCGCCGGCGAAGTTCGCAAGCATGTTCATCGCCGTCTCGTGCAGCGTCACCTCGATGAGCCGCCCTTCGCCGGCAAGCGCCGCAGGGCGCAGCGCCGCCGCGACCGCCTGGGCGGCATAAAGGCCGGTGACGAGATCGACGATCGAGGGCCCCGTGCGCATCGGCGGCCCGTCCGGCTCGCCGATCATCGACATCAGGCCGCTTTCGGCCTGCGCGATCGGATCGTAGCCCGGCACGGACACGTTGGGACCGGACCGGCCGTAACCCGAGATGGCGCAATAGATGAGCCCCGGCCGCTCGCGCCGGAGGACGTCGTAGCCGAGGCCGAGCCGCTCCATCACGCCCGTGCGGAAGTTCTCGATCACCACGTCCGCCTTGCCGACGAGCCGCAGAAACGCCGCTTTGCCGGCCGGAGCCTTGAGGTCGAGCGCCACCGACCGCTTGTTCCGGTTGACGGTGAGGAAATAGGTCGAGATGCCGTCGACGCTCGGCTCGGTGAACTGCCGCGTCTCGTCGCCGCCGTCCGGGTTCTCGATCTTGATCACGTCGGCGCCCATGTCCGCCAGCATGAGACCGCAATAGGGCCCGGCGAGCACGCGGCTCAGATCCAGGACGACGACGCCCGAAAGCGGCCGTGCGAGTGTTCGTGGGGTCTCGCCCGTCATGCCGCCCCTCGCAGCCGAAGGAGCCGACTGCCCTTGCGCTTCGCGCGGCTTGCGACGGAAACCCTGCTCGCGGCTCGCATCATGTCTCGCAGCCTCGCCTTGGCATGGTGTCACGGACGGCGGATCGCCTCCGGCTTGCGGCGCCGCGATCGAGACCGGTCGGGGCCGAGCCGCGCCCCATCATGAAGCGGCCGGCGGCCCGATGCAATTCGTCCGGCGCTTGCCCGAAGGGTCCCTGCCGGCGGCGAGCGATCGGCTGCCGCTCCGCACGATCCCGGCAGCGCCTGCCGAGCGCGGCCGTGGGCCGTCGCACCGAAATGGCCTCCGGTCGACGGCGTCAGTTGCCCTTCTTCTTCTTCTTGACGGCTGCCTTCGGCGCCGGCTCGTCGCCGAAGCCGAAACCGGAGAACAGCGAGGCGAGCGGCATCGACGTGCTCACGCCCGAGTAGCTTGCCACCACCCGCACGGGGGTCCCGACCTTTGCGAGCGTCGCGAGGTGCACGACGTGCTCGTTCATCATGCGGAAGCAGCCGGACGACGAGGCGCGCCCGATCGAGCGCTCGTTGTTGGTGCCGTGGATGCGGTAGATGGTATTGCCGAGATAGAGCGCCTTGGCGCCCAGCGGATTGATGAGCCCGCCCGAGACGGTGATCGGCAGCCCGGGCTGGCGCTGGCGCATCTCCGGCGGCGGCGTCCACGACGGCCACGAGACGATGCGGCTGATGCGCTCGGTGCCGGTCCAGGTGAAGCCGTCGCGCCCGACCGAAATCGGATAGGCGTAGGCCTGGTTGCCCGGCAGCACGTAGTACAGCTTGCGCCCATTGGTGTCGACGATGATCGTGCCCGGCGGCTCGTTGCGCTCCAGATAGACAACCGGCGGCTTCTCCGGCTTGATGTCGGGCCGCGCGCCGCCGTCCATGAACCGCGGGTAGACGACCGGATAGGACGTCTTGCGCCGCTCGGCGCGCTCCGCCTCCTGTTCGCGCTCGCGCCGCTCGATGTCGCTCTGGAACACCGGCGTCGCGCCAGCCCACTGGCTTTGCGCCCGCGCAGGGGCTGCCGCCAGGACGCTGCTCGCCGCCGCCGAAGCGAGCACGAGCACGATGATGTTCCGCTGGGGCTTCATCAGTCCGCCGTCCGTCACGTTTGCTGCGGCGGGAGCCGCATGCTTCCGCCCGAGGCCTCGCGACCCTAATCGTGCCCGGCCCGGCGCGACAAGACCGCTTTGCGAGGAACTGTGAATGGCGCGCCAGTTGCTGCCGGCGCGTGCCCGATTTGCATCGCCGGCCGGATCATCCCTCAGGATTGTCGCGTGTCGGCCACCTTGAGCCCCATCACCTTCTTCGGCGGGTAGCGTTTGAACGTTGCGAGGTGCGCGCGCATCCCGAGCTGAAAGGCTTCCACATAGGCGAGCTTGCGCGTCATGTAATTGTGGGTCTCCTTGGGATCGAGATAGAGATTGTAGAGCCGCGCATAGGCGAACCGCTGCAGCACGCCCGTGAAGCCGCCGGGTCCGGCCGAGCCCGGATCGTCGTCGCTCGTCGCCGACAGCACCATCTTGTACTCCCCGCAGCGCATCGCCGAGAACGTCGACGTCAGCCAGTAATAGTGGTACTTGCGATTGGAAAGTCCGTTCGGGCAAAGCAGGAACGAGGTCTGATCGACGCCGTCGATATAGCGGTCCGTGGGCAGCCGCTCCATTGCGCCGGCGAGCGCCAGCGCCGTTGGCAGGACGTCGTTGAGGTCGAAGAGACCGTCTGACTGCTGGCCGGCCTCGATCATGCCGGGCCACGCCAGGAGACCCGGCACCCTGACGCCGCCTTCCCAGGTCGAGCCTTTCGCGCAGCGGAACGGCGTGAACGCGGAATCGGGCCAGGTCTCCATGTGCGGCCCGTTGTCGGAGGTGACGAAAATGAGCGTGTTTTCGAGCTGGTTCGTCCGGCGCAGGGCCTCGATCAGCCGGCCCATGATCTCGTCGAGCTCGAGCAGCGTGTCCTTGTAAGGGTGCTTCGCCGGCGACTTGCCGAGGAACTTCTCCAGGGGATAGTTGTCGAAGTGCGCGCCGCGCGTGCAGTGATAGAGGAGCCACGGCCGATCGCTTGTCGCCATGCGCTCGATGAACGCTTCCGAGTAGCGGCACCACTTCTCGTCGAGCTCGGAGAGCACGGGAATCGTCACCTCTTCGACGTTCTCGCACTCGCCGCCCTTCTTCGCGTGCACGAAGCACTTGTTGAAGGGCATGTTCTTGATCCACTCGGTGCGCGCCTCGGAGTAGACGATCTCGGGAAAGAAGTGCGCATCGCGCCATTCCGAGTACATGTCGGAGACCGACAGGAAGCCGTAGAAGTCGTCGAAGCCGACGTTCTGCGCCTGCGACTCGACGTTCTCGCCGAGATGCCACTTGCCGACCGCCTGGGTCACGTAGCCCGCATCCGACAACAGTTGCGCGATCGTCACCTCGCCCTGCAGCCCGCCGGGCTCGCCGTACATCGGCGGCCTGTGAAGCCCGTGCCGGTTGGGAACCCGGCCCGTCATCAGCGTCGCGCGCGACGGAGAGCAGCTCGGCTCCGAATAGCAGGACGTCAGCTGCAGCCCGCTTCTCGCAAGCTTGTCGAAGGTCGGCGTCGGCGCGCCAACGGCGACGCCGCCGCCATAGCAGCCGAAGTCGCCCCAGCCGACGTCGTCCATCATGAAGATGAGGATGTTGGGGCGCTTGCCGGTCCGCGCGAGATGCGCCGCGAGCTTGTCCTTCGCGACCCTGATCTGTTCGGCGTGCCGGAACGACGGCTCGAGGTGGTCGGCAATCCGCACGGTTGGCGAGGCGATCGGGTCAAAGTGTGGCATGGTCCCCCCGTTTCGGCCGCGCAACGGAACTTGCGTCCGTTGCTCCTACGCCGCGCGGGCCACCGGCTCGCTGCGGCCCCGCATGAATAGGACGCCAACTGCGGCGCTTGGGCAAGCTTCGGGTGAGCGAGGGCGGGGCGGCGGCCACGGCACGCGGCCATGGCCCGACGGGGCCGGCGTCAAGCGATCTCGATGACGATGTTGCCGGCGCTGTCCAGCTTGGCGTGTGCGCCCGGCGGAACCACCGTCGTCGAATCGTACTCTTCGACGATGATCGGCCCTTTCGCGCCGTGCCGAAGGTCCGACCGCCGGAGCACGCGCGTCTCGGTCCAGCCATGACCCGAGCCGAAATAGGCGCGTCGCGGCGGGCCGGGTTCCGGCTCCGGCCGGCTCGCGCGCAGCTCCTCGGGGACGTTGCGGCCTTCGCGCAGTCCCATGCCGACGACCTGCATCGAGACGAGCTCGACCGGCTCCTCCGGGCCGGCGCGGTGGCCATAGACGCGTTCGTGCTCCTCGCCGAAGGCTTCCTCGAGCCTCGCCGCCAGCCGGGCATCCACCGGCCCGTCGGGAACCGGCACGATGAGTTCGAAGCTCTGCCCGACGTAATGCATCGCCGCCGAGCGCACGATCCGCACGGCGTCTTCGCCGAAGCCCTCGGCCGCAAGCTGCGCCCGTGCTTCCTCCTCGAGCTGGCGCCATGCGGCATCCACGAGCGCGAGGTCTTCGCCGCGCAAGCGTCGCCGGAACGTGCGTGACAGATGATGCTCGACGTCGGCATAGAGCAGCCCGAACGACGAGAAGAGCCCGGCCGACGGGGGCACCACGATCCGCTTCATGCCGAGCGCCGACGCAATCTCGGCCGCAAACAGCGGGCCGTTGCCGCCGAAGGCGAAGAGCGCGAACTCGCGCGGATCGCGCCCGCGCTCGGTCGAGACGGCGCGAATGGCGCGGATCATGTTCGAGGCGGCGATCCGGTGCGCCCCGAAGGCGGCATCCTCGACGCGCATTCCAAGAGGCTCCGCGATCTGACGCCCGAGCGCCTCCCGCGCCTTCGCTGCGTTGAGCTTCAGCGCGCCGCCGACGAGATGCTCAGGGTTGATGTAGCCGAGGACGACGTTGGCGTCGGTGATCGTCGGGATCGTGCCGCCGATGTCGTAGCAGACGGGACCCGGCCGCGCGCCGGCGCTTTCCGGTCCGATCTGCAGGGCGCCGCCCTTGTCGATCCAGACGTGGCTGCCGCCGCCGGCGCCGATCTCGGCGAGGTCGATCGCCGGAACCTTGCAGACGTAGCCTGCCCCCGTGAGCAGACGCGAGCCGATCATGATGCCGGCGCCAACCGACTGCTCCTGCGCGCGCATGATGGCGCCGCCTTCGACCATCGACGCCTTGGCCGTGGTCCCGCCCATGTCGAACGTGATGATCTTGTCGAGGCCCTTGGCGGCCGCGAGCTTGGCGGCTCCCACCACGCCGCCGGCAGGCCCCGATTCGATGATGTGCATCGGCTTGGCGGCTGCGGCCCTGTCGGTGATGAGCCCGCCGTTCGACTGCATCAGAAGCAGCGGGGCGGCGACGCCTGCCGCATCGAGGCCCTGGCGCAGCGCCGCCAGATACGTCGAGACGATCGGCATGATGTAGGCGTTGATCACGGTCGTCGACGTCCGCTCGTATTCCTTGATCTCGGGCAGCACCTCGTAGGAGATCGAGAAGGGAAGCCCCGGCGCCTTCCGCCGGATGATCTCCTTGATCGCGAGCTCGTGCACCGGATTGGTGAAGGAGTTGAGGAGGCAGACCGCGATGGCGTCGACCCGTTCCCGGAGCAGCGCCTCCACCTGCGCCTCGGCGTCCTTCGGATCGAGGGCGCGCTCGACGTTGCCGCGCGCGTCGATACGCTCGTCGACGACACGCCTCAAATACCGCTCGACAAGCGGCGGCGGCTTCTCCCATGCGATGTCGTAAAGGCGCGGCATCCTGAGCGTGCGGACTTCGAGCGAGTCGCGGAAGCCCTTGGTCGTGATCAGCCCGACCCTGGCGCCCTTGTGCTCGAGGATGGCGTTCGAGGCGACCGTGGTGCCGTGGCGGATCTCCTCAATGGCCCTCTTCGCAAGCCCGCTCTCGGCCAGCACTTCGATCAGTCCGTCGACGATCGCCTGCGCGTAGTTGTCGACGCTCGAGGAGACCTTTTTGGTGTGCACCGTCCCGTCCGAGCCAAGCAGAACGATGTCGGTGAATGTTCCGCCGATGTCGACGCCGGCGCGGTAGATGACGGGGTTTGCCATTGCCGTCACTCCGCCGCCGTCGCCCGCGGTTGGGCCGGAATGGGATCGTGCCATTGCACCTTCGGCACCTCGGTCCAGCCGCGCGCGCGCCGGATCTCCTCCTTGGCGCGCGCCGTCGCTGCCTCGTCAATTGTCCAAGTCGCCGTGTCGATGACGACGCCGTAGTCGGCGCGCGCCTTGGCCGGCGACAGAAACTCGTTGCGCACATCCCGCAAGACCATGGCGGGATCGCGCTCGAGCGGATCGCCCCAGCCGCCCCCGCCCGGATGGGTATGCTGGAACACGTCGCCCCTCTTGATGTCCATCGTCACCTTGGAGGGCATCGGCCGGTTCTCGGCGTGCGGATTGAAATGATTCTCCGAAGGCTGCCCCGGGCTGCCGCCGTAGAGCCCGAAGGGCCGGTGCGTCTTGCGGTCGGACCGCACGGAAAGCTGGCCCGCCTCCTCGTTGAACCGGTAGGCGCGGCGGAACGGCACGCCGCCGCGGAACTTTCCGGCTCCCGCCTTGTCGGCAACGAATTCGTAGGCGAGCACGGACACCGGCTGCTCGGCCTCGATCACTTCCGCCGAGGGGCAGGACTGGTTGGCGAACATGTGGCTGTTGCCGTTGAGGCCGTCGGCCCACGGCCGTGCCCCCCAGGCGCCGCAGGTGAACTCGACATAGACGAAGGGCTTGCGCTCCTTGGTGTAACCGCCGATCGAGATGCCGCTGTTGCCGCCGTCGCCGGCCGCCTTCACCTTGTCCGGCAGCATCATCGCGAGCGCGCCGAACATGCAGTCGACCATGCGGAAGCCGGTGAGCCCGCGCGCCGCGCACGCCGCCGGCAGCACGCCGTGCCCCACGGTTCCCGGCGGACAGATCACTTCGATCGCGCGGAAAACGCCTTCGTTGTTGGGGATGCCCTGCGGCAGCACCGAGCGTACGCCGGTATAGGACGCCGACTTGGTATAGGAGAGCGTGTTGTTGATCGCGCCGCGCACCTGCGGCGACGTCCCGGTCCAGTCGACGATCATGTGATCGCCCGTCTTGCGCAGCGTCACGAACAGGCGGATCGGCTTGCCGACGTCGACGCCATCATCGTCGATCCAGTCCTCGAAGCTCCATTCCCCGTCTGGAAGCTCCCGGAGCGCCGCCCGCGTCAGCCGTTCCGAGTAGTCGATCGTCTCGGCCATCATGCGCTTGGTCTTGGCCGGTCCCCACTTGGCGACGACCTCGGCAAACTGCCGCTCGGCGATGTGGCAGGCGGCAAGCTGCGCCCTCAAGTCCCCCATCACCATGACCGGCACGCGCACGTTCTTCTCGAGGAAGGTGATGATCGTCTTGTTGAGCACGCCCCGGTCGTAGAGCTTCATCGGTGCGATGCGCAGTCCCTCGGCGTAGATCTCGGTCGAATCCGAGGCGTTCGAGCCGGCGACGCGACCGCCGACATCGGTGTGGTGGCACACGGTGCAGGCGAACGCCAGCCGCTCGCCCTCGTGATAGAGCGGCTTGAATACGAAGATGTCGGGCAGGTGCATGCCGCCGTCGAACGGGTCGTTCATGATGAACACGTCGCCGGGAGCCATGTCGTCGCCGAAGTGGCGCATGATCGCCTCGAGCGCGGTCGGCGTCGAACCGAGATGGCCCGGCAGCGTCAGTCCCTGCGCCGCCAGCCGGCCGTCGCCGTCCGCGAAGCCCGTCGAATAGTCCATGTTGTCCTTGAGCACGGCCGAGTAGGTGGTCCGGAAGACCGTCAGCGCCATCTCGTCGGCAATGGAGAAGATCGAGTTCTTGAAGAGCTCGAAGTCGACGGGATCGACGGGTGTCGACATGTCCATACGGAGCGCCCTCTCGTGTTCTGGTACGTCATGATAAACCTAGCGTGACGGGCTGCGCCGCGCCAAGGCATGGCAGATCGTCGCGCAACTACTGGCGCGTGCCGGACGCCGAAGGCCCCCGACCGTTGCGAGGATCGCAACGCCGCCCGCACTACCGCAGGCCGCCGCACCGCGCAGCCTTGGCACGCATCGCGCCTAAGCCGCCGCGGGCGCGGCGAGCGGCAGCCTGACGCCGCCATCGTGCAGATGGCAGGCCGCGAGATGCCCGGGGGTCACCTCGCGCAAGGCCGGCGTTTCCACCCGGCAGCGCGCGTGGGCGTAGGGGCAGCGGGTGTGGAAGTGGCAGCCCGGCGGCGGATTGATCGGGCTTGGCACGTCGCCCGTCAGAATGATGCGACGCCGCTGACGGGCGCTGGCTTTCGGGATCGGCACCGCCGAGAGCAGAGCTTCGGTATAGGGATGCAGCGGCTCCTCGAAGAGGCGCTTCTTATCCGTCATCTCGACGATCTGGCCGAGGTACATCACCGCCACCCGGTGCGAGATGTGCTGCACCACGGCGAGGTCGTGCGCGACGAAGAGATACGAAAGCTTGAACTCGTCCTGCAGATCCATCATCAGGTTGATGATCTGCGCCTGGATCGAGACGTCGAGCGCGGAGACGGGCTCGTCGCCGACGATGAGTTCCGGCGAGAGCGCCAGCGCCCGTGCGATGCCGACGCGCTGGCGCTGGCCGCCCGAGAACTCGTGCGGATAGGCTTGCATGAGCTCGGGCCTCAGCCCGACCCGCTCGAACAGCCAGCGCACCCTTTCCCGGCGCTCCGCATCGGTCCCGACGCCGTGGATGACGAGCGGCTCGCCGACGATCTGGGCTGCCGACATGCGCGGATTGAGCGAGGCATAGGGGTCCTGGTAGATCATCTGCATCCGCCGCCGGTAGGGCTTGATCGCCTCGCCGTCGAGTGTCGTGATGTCCTCGCCGCGCGTCAGAATCTGGCCGCTCGTCGGTTCGAGCAGCTTGAGCAGCGTGCGCCCGACCGTCGATTTGCCGCATCCCGACTCGCCGACGAGGCCCAGCGTCTCGCCCGGCGCCACATGGAACGAGACGCCGTCCACGGCAAGGACGTGGCCGGCGGTGCGCGAGAAGATCCCCTTCCTGATCGGAAAATGCTTCTTGAGGTTGCGCACCTCGATCACGGGCGTCGCCGGCAGCCGGGCGCCGATCGAGGAAACTGCGGCACGACTGTCGTTCACGGGGCACGCCCTCCGGTCCGATCCGAGTGCCAGCACGCCACCCAATGGTCCGGGCGGATCTGCGCCAGTTCGGGCGTCGCGCTCCGGCAGCGGTCGCTTGCGTACATGCAGCGCGGCGCGAAGCTGCAGCCCGGCGGCAGCCGGGCGAGCGAGGGGACGAGACCCTTGATCTCGTTGAGGCGCCGGCGCCCGTCGGCTGACTGCGAGACCTCGTCGAGGTGCGGAATGGAGCCGAGCAGTCCTTCGGTGTAGGGGTGCGCCGGGCGCTCGAAGAGCTCCGCCACCGGCGCCTCCTCGACCTTGCGTCCCGCATACATCACCACCACCCGGTCGGCGTTCTCTGCGACAACGCCCATGTCGTGCGTGATGAGAATGATCGCCATGCCGAACTTGGCCTGCAGGTCGCGCATCAGATCGAGGATCTGCGCCTGAATCGTCACGTCCAGCGCCGTGGTCGGCTCATCGGCGATCAGGACCTTCGGGTTGCAGGCGAGCGCCATGGCGATCATCACGCGCTGGCGCATCCCGCCCGACATCTGATGCGGATAGGCCTCGGCGCGCCGCTCGGGCTCCGGGATCGACACCCGGCGCAGCATGTCGATGGCCTCGGCGCGGGCCTCTCGCCGCGAGACGCCGCGGTGCACCGCGATGGCCTCGGCAATCTGGTCGCCGACCCGATAGAGCGGATTGAGCGATGTCATCGGCTCCTGGAAGATCATCGAGATCTCGTTGCCGCGGATCTGCTCCATCTCGGCCTCGGAGAGCTCGAGCAGGTTGCGCCCCTCGAGCCGGATGGCGCCGCCGACGATGCGCCCCGGCGGGCTCGCCACGAGCCGCATGATCGAAAGCGAGGTCACGCTCTTGCCGCAGCCCGACTCCCCGACGACCCCGAGCGTCTCGCCGGCGCGGACCGCGTACGAGACGCCGTTAACGGCACGGATCGTCCCGGACGCCGTAAAGAAGTGCGTTTGCAGGTTGTCCACTTCGAGCACGATGGGGGCATCGGCCGCGACGCCTTCCGGGTCCGCCCTGGTCAATGGCGATGCCTGGTTCAACTGCGTGACTCCCTGCTGGCGAGCCGCTACTGTCCCTTTCAAGAAAAAGACCGCAGACGGCAATGGCAGATTGTCATGCGCGGCGGCCAAAAAGCAAATGGCAAAGGAGGAAACCATGCGTAGGACTGGTGGCGGTGGTTGGGACCCCAATCGCCGCGAAGTGCTCAAGGGTGGCGCGGCGATCGCGGCGGCCGGTGCCGCCGGTGCCGCTGGTGCCTTCTTTCCCGAGCCGGCGGTGGCGAACGTGCCGCTCGAGTTCGACGGCACCAAGTTCCAGCTCGCGGCGCCCGAGCCCAATCCGAAACGGGGCGGCGTGCTGCGCTACGGCATCACCATGCGCCCGCCGCATTTCGATTTCCACCAGTCGGGCACCATCAACAGCCTCGGTTCGCAGGGCTGCATGTTCGACAATCTCGTGCGGCGAGACCCGCGCGACAGCGGCAAGACCATCATTCCCGATCTCGCGCACAGCTGGAAGATCTCGCCGGACGGGACGACCTACACGTTCTTCCTGCGCCAGGGCGTGCTGTTCCACGACGGGGCCGAGCTCACGGCCGAGGACGTCAAGGCCACGTTCGATCGCATCGCCAAGCCGCCGGCCGGCATCTCGATCCCCCGTTCCATTCTGTTCAAGGCGGTGGACACCATCACCGCGCGCGACAAGTACACCGTCGAGTTCAAGCTCGCCGCACCCCGCCCGCCGGCCTTCATCATGGGCGCGATCGCCTCGGGCTGGAACGGCATCGTCCGCAAGAAGACGCTCGAGGACAACCAGTACAATCTGCGCCGCGTCGTCGACATTCCGGGCACCGGTCCCTTCAAGAGCAAGCGCCGCGTCGAGAACGAAGTCTGGGAAATGGAGCGCAATCCGAACTACTGGAACAAGGGGCTCCCCTACCTTGACGGCGTCGCATTCTATCATGCGCTGCCGTTTTCGCCGGAGCTCGCCTCGGCGCTGCTCTCCGGCCGCACCGACTACGCCCGCCTTCTCGATCCGGGCGCCATGCGCAAGGTGAAGTCCACGCCCGGGATGATGGGTCAGGATTTCTACCAGAGCGTGATCCAGGCGACCTGGATGAACGCCAAGAAGAAGCCGTTCGACGATCCGCGCGTGCGCCGCGCCTGCCATCTCGTTCTTGACAAGGCGGTGCTCGTCGACGTGGTCAAGGACGTGGCGCCGATGATGGTTGGCGGTTTCATCTACCCGTTCTCCGAGTTTGCCACCCCGAAGGCGGAGCTCGAGAAGCGCCTCGGCTACCAGCCGGACCCGACCAAGGCCATTCAGGAAGCTCAGGCGCTGATGAAGGCCGCGGGCTACGGCAACGGCATCAAGGGTCTCGACTACCTCGTGCGCGAGGTCGCCTCGTTCAAGCTCTGGTCGCAGGCCATCCAGGCGATGCTCAAGCAGACGCTGAACATCGAGACGAACCTGCGCACCGTGGTCGAGTCGGTCTGGTTCGACGACACCAAGTCCGGCAACTTCGACCTCGCCATCGGCGCCATCGTCTCGACGCTGCTCGATCCGTCGGACTACTTCAACGCCTGGTACAGCCCCGGCGGGCCGCAGAACTACTCGAACTGGGACGACCCGCGGTTCAATGCGCTCGTGCCGAAGATCGATACCGAGGTCGATCCGAAAAAACGGCTCGAGTACATCCGCCAGGCCGAGATGATCATGGAGGAGAACCCGCCGCTGCTGCCGATGTCGTGGGAGAAGATCAACGACGGCTGGTACAGCTACGTGAAGGGCCACAACCCGAAGGAATACTTCGGCATCTACGACGTCGTGCGCATGGACACGATGTGGCTCGACAAGTAACCGCGTCGGAAACGACGCAAGCCGGGACGACGGCCTGCCACTCGTGGACGTGGCCCGTCCCGGCCTTCCATGTCACCGTTGCAATCATGAGCGTGCGACGCAGGACCCGATGTTCAGCTACGTGATTCGCCGTCTCATCTTCGGAGTCCTCACCATTCTCGGCGTCTCCGTCGTCGTGTTCGTGGTAATGCGCATTCTCCCCGGCGACCCTCTGGTTGCCATCTTCGGCCCCGACGGCTTCACCAAGCTCACCGAAGAACAGCGCGCCGGCTACATGCGCGATCTCGGCCTCTCCGATCCGTTGTGGGTGCAGTATCTGGCCTGGATGCAGGACGTCGTCTCCGGCAATCTCGGCCGCTCGTTCTTTCGCTCCGAAAGCGTCGCCGAAATGATCGCCCGCCGCGGTCCGTTGACGGCGCAGATCGCGATCCTCTCCGTCCTCTTCTCCTGGCTGATCGGCATTCCGGTTGCGATTGTGAGCGCCTTGAAGCCGAACAGCGTGGCGGACAATGTCGTGCGCTTCTTCTCGATCCTCTTTCTCGCGGTGCCGGGCTTCTGGCTCGGCATGTTGATCGTGTTGGGGCTGCTCTTTGCGTTCGGTTATCGCGCGCCACTTACCGGTGCGTCGCTGTTTGGCGCGCCATGGACCACGTTCCAGATGGTCATCGGCCCGGCGATCGTGCTGGGCCTCGGCCAGGCCGCCTACATCGCCCGCATGGCGCGCTCGAGCCTTCTCGAGGTGATCCGCGAGGACTACGTGCGCACCGCCCGCGCCAAGGGCCTCAACAATCGCCTGGTGATCGCGCTGCACGCGCTGCCGAACGCGCTCTTGCCCGTCATTACGCTTTCGGGAATTCTGCTCGGTTTCGTTCTCGCCGGCTCGATTCCCGTCGAGCGTGCCTTCGGCACGCCCGGTCTCGGCGACAGCATGTTCCAGGCCGTCAAGGAGCGCGACATCTTCGTGATGCAGAACTTGGTGTTCCTCTACGCCGTCGTGTTCGTCGTGCTCAATATCGTCGTCGATGTCATCATCGCCTGGCTTGACCCGAGGATTCGCTATCAATGACCGAGATCGAGACCCGCTCGGGCGGTTCTGCAGGCGCCGGTACGGGAGCCGCGAGTGCATCGATCGCGCTCGACGAGGCTGCAAACGCCATTCCCATCGGACGCCGCCGCAGCTGGCTCGGCGAATTCATCGTCCGCTCGCCGATGTCGGCATTCTGGGGGCTTGTCGTCTTCGCCATGGTGCTGATGGCCGTGTTCGCAGACGTGCTGGCGCCGCACCCGCCGCTCAAGCCGAATTTCCGGATGATGACCAAGCCGCCGAGCGAGCTGCACTACTTCGGCACCGACCAGATCGGCCGCGACACCCTCTCGCGCGTCATCCACGGCAGCCGCACGTCGCTCACCGTCGCGTTCGCCGCCGTGCTCCTCGGTACGACGCTCGGCGCGCTGTGGGGACTGATGTCCGGCTTCTTCGGCGGCCGCTTCGACATCGTGAGCCAGCGTATCCTGGAGTTCATGCAGTCGTTCCCCGACCTCATCCTGGCCATGGCCATCGCCATGGCGCTCGGCGCCGGCACCTGGACCGTGATCGTCGCCATCGCCATCACGCGTATTCCCTTCGGCGGCCGCGTCATCCGTTCCGTGGTGCTTTCGCTCAAGGAGATGCCGTTCGTCGAGGCCGCGCGCGGACTCGGCGCCTCCAATGCGCGGCTCATGTTCCGCCACATCCTGCCGCAGTGCATCGCGCCCTACCTCATTCTCGCCACCACGCATCTGGGCGTCGCCATCGTGATCGAGGCCTCGCTCGGTTTTCTCGGCGTCGGCATCCCGCCGCCGACCCCGACCTGGGGCAACATGCTCTCGGATGCGCTGAACTCGGGCCTCGTGCCGCCGTGGTGGCTGGTGCTCTTCCCGGGACTTGCGATCACCATCACGGTGCTGGCCTTCAACCTTCTCGGCGACGGCATCCGCGATCAGCTCGATCCGCGCCTGCGCCGCTCGGTCTGATTCCGGGGCTTGAGGGAGCGCTCCGGCGCAGAGGCCGCCGGCGCCGGCCTTGCGGGGTTCGTTCGCCGGTTGGGACGGCCAGGGACCCGCGTGAAACAAAGCGGGAACAACGAGCTCCGAAGCAGGGCGAAGGGCACGACGGTGACGGGGTCGCATCGCCTGCGGCGACGGCGGCGGACACCGCTTTTGCGTTGGGACCTCCAGGAGGATTGGCCGCTTCAGGACCGAGCGGCGCAATCCGCAGGCGGATTGAGCGTCTCGCGTCGCAGCGCGCGCTGGCACGGTTGATGGAGGTCAGGACGCGGGGCAGACGGCGCGGCCAGGATGCCCGCGGACATGCAAACCCTGAATATCGCTGAGCGCCGCGGATCGCTTGTCTTGCCGGGCCACTCTGCCTAGCCTTGCGGCCGCTCGACAGGGCCAGCCTGCCGATGCCCAGGCCTGGATGCCGTTGAGAGGAGTTTGAAGCCGTGACCGAGCACTCGTTCCTCAAATCCGCCGATCCCGCCGCCGCCGCGAGCCGATGGCTCGCCGACTTTGAGAAGGCGGCAGCGAAGGCCGACGCGGCCGCCGCGGCCTCGCTCTTCGTGAAGGACAGCCACTGGCGCGACCTTGTCGCCTTCACCTGGGCCATCCGCACCTACAGCGGCGCCGATCAGATCGAACTGGCGTTCTCCCGCTTCCTGGCCAAGGTGAAGCCAACGCGCTTCCGCATCGCCGAAAAGCGCACGCCGCCGCGGCTCGTCCGGCGCGCGGGCATCGACAACATCGAGGCGATCTTCAATTTCGAGACCGCGCTCGGGCGCGGCAGCGGCATCCTGCGGCTGGTGCCGGCCGCTCCCGGTTCGGCGACGCTCAAGGCCTGGGTCTTCCTGACGACCCTCGACGAGATCAAGGGCCATGAGGAGCGCATCAACGCCCGCCGGCCGCGCGGCGAGGAGTGGTCGGGCGGCTTCGGCGGCGACAACTGGCTCGATGTTCGCCGGCGCAGCATGGCTTATGCCGACCGGGAGCCGGCCGTGGTGGTGATCGGCGGCAGCCAGTCGGGCCTCGGGATTGCGGCCTGCCTCGGCGTGCTTGGCGTCGACACCCTCGTCGTCGACCGGCACGAGCGCATCGGCGACGCCTGGCGCAAGCGCTACCGGAACCTCACCTTGCACAACGAGGTGTTCGTCGACCACATGCCCTACATGCCGTTCCCGCCGAACTATCCCGTCTACATTCCACGGGACAAGATCGCGAACTGGCTCGAGTTCTATGCCGATACCATGGAGCTCAACGTCTGGACGAGCACCGAGTTCACCGGCGGGTCCTATGACGAGGCGTCGGGCACATGGACGCTGACGGTGCGGCGCGCCGACGGCAGCGAGCGCGTGCTGCGTCCGCGCCATGTGGTCTTCGCGACGGGCGTCAGCGCGATCCCGGTCATGCCCAAGATTCCGGGCCTTGAGTCGTTCGCCGGCACCGTCATGCACTCCGCTCACTACCAGGACGGGCGCGACTGGAAGGGCAAGCGGGCCATCGTCTTCGGCACCGGCAACAGCGGCCACGACGTCGCGCACGATCTGTGCAACAGCGGCGCCATCACCACCATGGTGCAGCGCGACACGACGCTCGTCGTCAGCCTCAAGGAGGCGCAGCGCGTCTACGAGCTCTACCAGGAGGGCTCGTCGGTCGAGGATTGCGACCTGATCGCCACGGCATCGCCCTATCCGGTGCTCGTGCGCGGCTATCAGCTCACGACCAAGCTCACCCAGGAGAACGACCGCAAGCTGCTCGAGGGCCTCAAGGCGCGCGGCTTCCGCCTCGATGACGGCACGCCCGACGGCACCGGCTTCCAGATGAAGTATCTGCGCCGAGGCGGCGGCTACTATTTCAACGTCGGCGCCTCCGACCTCATCGTCGAGGGCAAGATCGGCCTCCTGCACTATCACGACATCGAGCGCGTCGTCCCGCAGGGCCTCAAGATGAAGGACGGCCGGCTGATCGAGGCCGATCTGATCGTCGCCTCGACCGGCTACAAGAACCAGCAGGACGTGGTGCGCCACTTCATGGGCGATGCCATCGCCGACCGCATCGGCGAGGTCTGGGGCTTCAACAAGGGCGGCGAGCTCAACAACATGTGGCAGCGGACGCCGCAGCCGGGGCTCTGGTTCGTCGGCGGCGGCCTGCCGCACGTGCGGATCTACTCCAAGTACCTGGCGCAGCAGATCAAGGCGTGCGAGGTGGGCCTCATCAGCCGCGAGCTCGACCCCGAGGACCTCGTCCTGCCGGTGATCGACCGCAAGGCGGCTTGAAGAGCGCCGGGTTCACGCTGCCGCCCCGGCGCGAACGGGATCGCGCCGGGGAGCGGCATCGCGTGAGGGAGCCAAGAGACCGGCGGCCAACCGTTCGGGCCAGTCGGGACGGCCGCCCGGCAATCCGCCCGCCCGCGCCGGGACGCCCCGCGATTGCGAACAGATTCTTGCCCCCGCCGCTCGCCGCCTATCTGACGCGCTCGAGCTTTTGCAGCGAGCGCAGCGGCCGGGGCATCGGCTGGCCGGGAAAGCTCTGCGGCCAGTTCGTGTAGGCGACCTCACCGACGTAGATGTCGCCGCGGCTGTCCATGGCGAGCCCATGCGGGGCCATGAACTTCCCCGTCTCCAAGCCGGGCCCGTCCTCGCCGCCGAGCCGCGACAGGAGCTGACCCTTCGCGTCGACGATGGAGAGCCGCGGCCCGAGATTCTTATATTTGAGATTGACGGCGAGCGACGGGCCAAGCTCGCCGATGACGAACACGGGCTTGCGCCCTGCCTGGCAGGAGCAGTAGAGGCCGCACGGCCGGTGCAGGTTGTTCCATTGCGTCTCATAGCGGCCGTTGCCGTCGAATACCTGGATGCGGTGGTTCTCGCGGTCGGCGACATAGACCCAGCCGTCGTCGTCCGTTGCGATGTTGTGCACCAGGTTGAACTGGCCCGGCGCCGTGCCGGGCTCGCCCCAGCTCGCCAGCAGCTTGCCGTCGGGCGAGAACTTGTGCACGCGGGCGTTGCCGTAGCCGTCCGAGACATAGATCTCGTCCTTCGGCGAGAGCGCCGTGTGCGTGCAGCGGTGGAACGGCTCTCCCGACATGAACGGCGCCGGTTTGCCCGGCACGCCGAGCGTCAGGAGAATCTTGCCGTCGGTCGTGCACTTGCGCACCGTGTGGTCGCCGTCGTCGGTGCAGTAGAGATGATCGTTCCTGTCGATGTGGAGGCCGTGCGCGCGCTTGAACACGCCTTCGCCCCACGAGGTGATGAAGTTGCCGTCCCGGTCGAACACGATCATCGGATGCTCGCCGCGGCAGAAGACATAGACGCGGTCTTTCGAGCAGCACGCAACCGCGGCGACGTCCATGAACTCCCAGCCCGCCGGCAGCTTCGCCCAGTTCTCGACGACGCGGTAGGTGTGCTCACCCTGACCGAGCGTGACGGTCATGTTGCCTCTCCTGCCTTTCACGGCCCCTTCAACAGGCGGACCACGGCCTCGACAAACACGCGCGCGCCGAGCACGATGTCCTCATCCGACGTGTTCTCCGCCCAATGGTGCGAGATGCCGCCGATCGACGGGACGAACAGCATGGCGGCGGGCATGTGCTTGGCGAACACCTGCGCGTCATGGCCGGCGCCCGACGGCATGCGTGCGTGCTTGCCCGGAGCGAGCGTCTCGGCCGCCGCCTCGAGGGCCGCCTGCAGCGCGCCGTCCATCACCGCCGGCTCGCTCTTGCGGATGAGTTCAGCCCTGACGCGGCAGGGTCCTGTCGCATCGGCCGCGGCGGCGAGCGCGAAGAGCTCGGCTTCGAGCCGGGCGAGGATCGCGGGATCGGCGTCGCGGATCTGAAAAAGCATCTCCGCCCGCCCGGGGATGACGCTCGGCGCGCCGGGATCGAGCGTGATCCGGCCCGTCGTCCACACCGTGCGTTCGCCGGCGACCTTCGGAAACCGCTCGTCGATGGCGACGCAGAGCTTGGCGGCGGCGAGGCCCGCATCGCGGCGGATGGCCATGCGCGTGGTGCCGGCATGGTTCTGAGCCCCCTCGAGGGCGATCCGATACTGCTGGATGCCAACGATGCTCGTCACGATGCCGATCTTGAGTCCGTGCGCTTCGAGCCAGTCGCCCTGCTCGATGTGCGCCTCGAGGTAGCCGGCATAGCGCCGGGGCTCGATCGCACGCCGCGGCTTGCCGGCAAGGCCGGCGTCGCGCAGCGCCGCGCGCAGCGCCCTGCCCGACGTCCGGTCGCGCGCCTCGTCGATCTGCGCCTCGCTCACCTCGCCGACGGCCGACCGGCTGCCGAGGAAGTGACCGAAGTGGCCTTCCTCGTCGCACCAGGCGCCGACGTCGACCGCCAAGCCGGAAAGCGCCGGGTCCGCCTTGACCGCGCGCGCCGCCTCGAGCGCATAGACGACGCCAAGCGGCCCGTCGAGCCAGCCGGCATGGTTCTGGCTCTCGAGATGGGAGCCAGCGAGCACCTTTCGTCCGCCGACGTCGGCAATGCCGATCACGTTGCCGATGCCGTCGATCGTCGTGCTGTGCCCGATCGCCTCGAGCTCGCCCTTGAGCCAATGCAGCGCGGCAACGTGCTCCGCCGAGAGCGTCGGGCGGTGCACGCCGGTCTTGTAGGCGCCGATGGTTCGCAGGTGCCTCAAGTCGCGCAACACGCGCGCGCCGTCTGCGCTGGCCATGGCGTCTCAGCCCTTGCTCTTCATTGCCTGGAAGTCGGCGCTGTACTCGTCCTCGCAGTACGTGCCCCCCTGATAGAACTCGCCTGGGCTGTCGGCGCCGGCAGGATCACGGGCAAGCACGTCCGCGGCAAAGTCCTCCGACCGCCCTTCCGGCCGGTAGCCAAGGTCGAGCGCGTGGCTGTTGTCGTACCAGCTCCGCTTGTTGTCGGACACGCCGTACATGACTTCGTAGACAAGTCCCGGCCGCTCGAGGCCGATGCGGATGAGCCGCACGAGATCGTCGGGTCTGAGCCAGATTGCCAGCCGGCGCCGGTCGATCGGCGTCTCGTTGACGTTGCCGATCCTGAGCGAGGTGACGCCGATGCCGTGCTTGTAGGCATAGAGCGCGCCAAGCCCCTCGCCGAAGTGCTTCGAAAGGCCGTAACGGCTGTCCGGCCGCCCGATCACGTCGATGCCGATGGTGGTCGATCGGGGATAGAAGCCGACCGCGTGATTGGAAGACGCGAACACGATCCGCTTGACCCCGGCCCTGCGCGCCGCTTCGAAGAGATTGTAGCAGCCGATGATGTTGGCGTTGAGGATCGCCTCCCACGGCGCCTCGGTCGAGACGCCCCCGAGATGCACGATGCCCTCGATTCCCGTGCAGATGCGCTCGACCTCCGCCATCCGGGTGAGGTCTGCCGGAATGAAGACCTCGCCGGGTTGCAGGTTTTGCGGCGTCCGGATGTCCGAGAGCACGAGACCGGGATAGATCGGCGGCAGCAGGCGCCGCAGATGGCCGCCGATGCCGCCGGCAGCACCCGTCACAAGAACGCGCTTCATGCAAGAGTCCTCTCGATCGCCGCGGACGCCTCGGTTGGGCCGGAAGGCCGACCGCCGCCGTCGCTCAGGCAGTCTTGCCCAAAAGCGCAGTGCGGGAAAGCCCGTGTCGGCGTCGCTTCCGGCTTTCCGCTTGCTCGGCTTGCAGAGCGCCGCGGCCGGTCAGAGGGGCGGCCGTCGAAGGATCGGGGCGGGGGCGGGCCGGCGACGTGCCATGCTGCCAGGTCCGGGGCGGGGCGACGCGCTTCGGGCGGCGGAAGCGGACGGCGTCGGCCGTGCAAGCTGGCGGAGACCGGCGCGCGCCTGAGCGAACCAAGGAGCCTCCTTTGCCGCCCGCGGGGCTGGTCAAAGGGCGCGGCCATCTTGCCGCCCCGGCGCGGGTTCGCGGTCCCTGTCGCCGGCCCGGTCGTGGCGGGTGATGATCAGGCGCGACGCGCGCGATCCGCTTGCCGTTGCGCCGCCGCCCGAAGCGACACTCCGCAAATGATAAGCCTGCAGCGTGACGGCCTGATCCTGTTCGTCCGGTGCCGAGGTGCGCGCCAGCCCATCCGGTGAGCCCGCAACCGAAGGCCCTGGAGACGGCGCTCCTCAGTTCGACGCAATCGTCGGGGACGTGACGCCGCCGGCCGTCGCAGCCGCTGGCATCGGAAGACCATTGGCGGCTCCCGCCTGCAGGACCTGGGGGCGCGCGACGATGCCGAGGCGCTCCTCCGCCGCCTGCAGGATGAGCTGCAAGAGCTCCGAATAGCGCATTCCCTGGAAGCCGGCCATGATGTTGAGCTTCCCGTCCCAGCACCAGCCCGGATTGGGGTTGACTTCGAGCAGCTTGATCTCGCCCTTGGCGTCCGCCCGGAAGTCGAAGCGGGCGTAGTCGCGACAGCCGAGACGCTCGAAGAGGCGCGACGAGTTCTCAATGAGCTGCTGCTGGAGGTAATCCGGCAGCGTCGCCTCGTGATAGCGAATCTGCGTCCAGTAGGGGCTTTCGGGCTCCCACTTCGATTCGTAGCCGAGAATGCGCGGGAGCTTCGGATCGAGACGCGAGTAGTCGACCTCGAGAACGGGGAGCGCGCGCAAGCCGAGCTCCGGATTGCCGATGAGGCCGACGGAGTACTCAGGGCCCGTCAGGAACTCCTGCACGAGCACGCCGCGGCGCGGGAACTCGCTGCGCAGCCGGTCGAGGTAGTCGAGCAGCGACCGCTCGTTGTGGACGACGGCATCCTTGGTGATGCCCTGCGAGCTGTCGCCCCAGTTGGGCTTCAGGAGCGCGGGAAATACCGAGGGCAAGGTGGCCCCCTGGTCTCCCGGACGGACGTAGGTCTCGAGCGGGACCGGCACGTCGAGCGAGGCGGCGACGGCGCGAACGAGTCCCTTGTCGTAGCAGGCGGCCAGCGCCGAGGGCCCGGCGCCCGTGTAGGGAAGCCCCAGCATCTCGAGCAGCGCCGGGACGTGCAGCTCCTTGAACGGGTCGTTGTTGAACCCTTCGTCGCAGAGGTTGAGGACGAGATCGGTCTTCAACTCGGACAGGTCGCGATCGAGCGTGGCGTGGTTGTTGAGATAGCGGATCTTGTAGGCAGGCAGCTCCGCGAGCGCGTCCTTGAGCTTGCGGATGGTCTCGTGATCCTCGGGATTGAACACGCCGTTCCGCTTGACGGCGTCGGGCAGCCGAGGATCGCCCATCAGCACCGTCACGTCGAGCTGCTGCACCTTGCCCTTGACCTTGCGCGCCGGAAGCTGCGGGGCGTCGGCCGTGAGCAGAATGCGCCGCGCCATCATGCCGAGATCCTGGTCGCGGTCCGACACCGCCTCGGCGGTGCCATGGTGGCGGATGTTGCGGAAGCCCGTCTTCTCGAGGAGCTTCGTGATCGCCTCGCGGGTGTAGAGCCGCTCGGCGTAGAACTGGTCGGCGATGACGCCGGTCTCGTCGTTGACGATGACCTCGCGCGAGATCAGCCGGCTTCCTTCCTTGCTGATCGAGCGCTCGCGGCAGACGAAATGATGCTCGTCGATCCATTCCCAGGAGCGGCGCTCGAAGTTTTCCGCCATGTAGGCGCCGTCGGTGATGTCGAGAACGAGCTGACCGGACGGGCGCAGGATGCGGCCGACGGTGGAGAGCACCTTCTCGTCGTCCTGCTGATTCGAGAAATAGCCGAACGAGTTGCCCATGATGCAGACGCAGTCGAAGCTGTTCTCGGCGAGCTTCGGGTTGCGCGCATCGCCCTCCTTGAAGACGACCTGGAGGCCTTCGCTCTGCGCCCGCTTCTTGGCGAGCCGGATCAGATAGCGCGAACGGTCGACGCCCATCACGTGGCGGAAGCCGCGCCGCGCAAGCTCGAGGCAATGGCGGCCCTGCCCGCAGCACAGGTCGAGGATCTGGCTGTGGGACTGGATGGCGGCGGCGGAGGTGATGAAATCGACCTCCCGGCGGGTGTTCTCGGAGTTCTCGACGACGTCGCCGTCGGTCTTGACGTAGAGCGCATTGAAGAGCTTGCGCCACCACTCGGCCGGAAGATGGGATTCGAGATCGGCGACGGGGCCTAGGCAAGAGCGCACTGGGGGGCGTTTCGGCCGCTTCGGCTTGGAAGCCATTGCCATGATGGACGAGAGTCCTCCTCGAGCTTTCCCTGCGCGAGCGCCGATCCTCAACCGATCGGCTGTTCGATTGCGACGCAAGCGCGGTCAGGGCGACGGAATTCTGTAATTCCGATCACGGCGAGATTTAGTGCGTCGCCGATGCATGTCAAACGTCATTTGCGCGCCGCTGGCCCGCTGCGCGCATTTTTTCGGGGATCAAGCGCCACCGTCGCTTTCCGATCGCGCGATCTCCACCTGCTTCAGGCGCGTCGACGCAGGATCGAGACGAAGAAACCGTCCGTCGCGTGGCTCGCCGGCGTCAGCAGGAGCGATTCGCGATCCCCGTCCGCCGAGGCCGGCGGCTCGCCCGGGAGCGCACGTCGCCAGGCAACCGGATAGGGCTCGATTGCGAACTCGGGCCGCTGCGCCTGCAGCCAGGCGAGCGCGCCCGCGTTCTCCTCAGGCAGCAGCGAGCAGGTGGCGTAAACCAGCGCGCCGCCGGGCTTGACGAGCGGGGCCGCCGTCGCCAGCACCTCCCGCTGATCCCGCTGTCGCAGCTCGACGCTCGCGGGCTTGAGCCGCCACTTCGCCTCCGGCCGGCGACGCCAGACGCCGGTTCCTGTACAGGGCGCATCGACGAACACGATGTCGAAGCGCGCTCCCAATGCCGAGAGCGCAGCCGTATCGCCGGCCCTTAGCACCTGTGCGTTGCGCACGCCCGCGCGCTTCAGCCGGGCGAAAATCGGCTTAAGACGCAGGCGATCGTCATCGTAGGCGTAAAGCTGCCCGGTGTTCTGCATCGCCGCCGCCAGAGCCAGTGCCTTGCCGCCGCCCCCGGCGCAGATGTCGAGGACCTGCAGCCGGGGGCCTGCGCCGGCCAGGGCTGCGGCGACCTGCGAGCCTTCATCCTGAATCTCGAACCATCCGGCCTCGAAGGCGGCCTCGGCCTGCAGGTTCGGCGTGCGGTGGGGGCCGGTCGGCGGGGGGATGCGGAGTCCCAGCGGCGACAGGCGCGTCTCGACCACTCCGAACGGCTTCAGCGATTTGGCAACGCGCTCGCGTGTCGCCTTGAGCGTGTTGACGCGCACGTCGGTCGGCGCGCGCGCGGCCAGCGCACGCCCTTCGGCCACGGCGCGCTCTCCAAACAGCGCGACGAACGTCGGCCACAGCCATTCCGGGACGTCGGCCTGGATGTGCGGCGGGGCCTCGGCGAGCGGGCGGGTGAGCGCGCGGACCTCTCGCGGATCAAGGGGAGCAGGGGCGTGCGGGCCGGCGTCGCAGAGCGCGGCCACCTCCGCCGGCGTCAATTGCAGCGCCTCGGGCGCGGCGCCGATGGCGAGGGCGCGCGGGCTGTCGTCCTCAAAGGCCCAGGCGATGGATGAGCGCCGGCGCAAGGCGTCGTAGACGAGGTTGCCGATCGCCGCCCGGTCGCCGCTGCCGGCGATCCGGTGCGCCTTGCCCCAGTCGGCCAGCGCGTCCGCCGCCGGCCGGTGGCGCGTGAGCACCTCCTGCAGAACTTCCATGGCTGCCGTGATCCGTCCCGCGGGGCGCATGGCGTCAGGCTCCCGTCGCCGCGCGCCAGGCCAGGACGAGCCACATCACGAGCAGAGCTGCCGCGCCGATCAGAAAGAAGAGGCCGCGCCAGCGGATCACGTTCACGGTGACGTGCACGATCATGTGCCCGAGCCGGCTCAGCGCGAACGTCCAGGCGAGCGCCAGCATCAATCCGTCGGCCATGCCGAGGGCGAGGGCCAGCGCGACGGCCGCGAAGAACAGCACCGGCAGCTCGAACTGGTTCCGGTAGTTGTTGGAAATCTGGATTGCCTCGTCGGTCCAGCGGTTGAGGCCGAGCCGCACCTCGCGGTCGTCAAGGCTCAGATTGAACGCGCGCATCGAGCGCTGGCGCGCCGGCGCCATGAGAAAGAGCAGCAGGATCGACATCACGGCTTGCAGCGCGGCCGGCAGAACGATGGCGGACTGGGACATGGGCAAGGAACCTCGGCAGCGAGGGCGAGAGCGGATCGCAGCCTCTCGCACCGATTTTCAGACATGGCAATGGCTGCCGGTGCGCAGGAGCCGCCGCCACGCCGGCATCGCGGGACCCGGACCGGCGCCCGATGGCCTCGGCGCCATGTCTTGCGCACCGGAGCGCGGCCGGGGCCCCTCGGGCGACGCTTGCCGCATTCCTGACCGCCCGCGGGCGGCTCAGACCGGCAGCGGCACCCGGGCGGCGGTGAAGGCGCGCGCCTGCCGCTCCGCCACCTGGTCGACGTGGAAGCCCTCGATCGTCTCGTTGAAGATGCGATAGCTGTTGATGCGGGCATCGAGGTGGAGAAAGACGCCCCCGAGCCCGATCGCCGCGCGGTCCATGAACACGAACTCGCGCGGCACCTTGACCGGGCCCTTCTCCTTGAGCGCCTTGTGCACGGCGAACGCCTCGCGCCGTCCGTACTCGCCGGGCGACGTCCCCTCCGCGATCGAGCGCACGCGGTCGTCGAGCAGAGGCCCGTAGATGAAGCGCGCCCAGATGTTCAGGATCTCGATCAGTTCCTTGGAAAGCCCCGTGAAGCCCCAGGTCTCATAGGCGTGCACCGTCAGCGCCTCATCGCCCTTGAGCAGACCGTTATAGAGGTCAATGACGCCCTGCACGAACTTCGGCGCGAACGTGCGCATGCAGCCGTAGTCGAGCAGGTTGATGCCGCGCGGCTCGCCCGCCTCCTCGAACACATTGTAATTGCCAAGATGCGGGTCGCCGTGGATCACGCCGTAGTGCGAGAAGGGGTACCTCCAGGCCCGGAACATGGCGCGCGCGATCTGGTTGCGCGCCTCGAGCGGCGCTTCCTTGTACTCGATCACCCGACGGCCGCCGAGCCAGGACATGGTGAGGAGCCGCCGGGTCGACAGGTCGGGCCAGACCGCCGGCACGCGGATCCACGGATCGCCGGAGAAGATCGCCGCATAGAGGGCGATGTGTCGGGCCTCGAGCTCATAGTCGAGTTCCTCGCGCAGCCGCGCCGAGATCTCCTTCAGGATTTCGCCCGTCTCGATCGCCGGGTCCATGCGGGCGTGGATGGCGAAGACGACCTTGAGCTGGTTGACGTCCGCCTCGACCGCCGACTGCATGTCGGGATACTGCAACTTGACCGCCAGCTCCTGCCCGTCGAGGGCGATCGCCCGGTGCACCTGGCCGAGCGACGCCGAGGCCGCGGCTTCCGTCGGGAAGCTCCGGAACCGGCGCTGCCAGTCGGGCCCGAGTTCAGCCTGCATCCGGCGGCGCACGAAGGCGGGTCCCATCGGGGGGGCGGCGCTTTGCAGCTGGGAGAGCTCGCGGGCGTACTCCGGCGGCAGCGCCTCGGGGATCGTCGAGAGGAGCTGGGCCGCCTTCATGATCGGGCCCTTGAGCCCGCCCAGCGCGGCGGCGAGCTCGCCGGCGTTCTTCGCCCGGTCGAGCTCGTAGCCAAAGAGCCGGCTGCCGGCGATCCGCGCCGCGACCGCGCCCACGTTGGTGCCGACCCGGACATAGCGGGCGGCGCGCGCGGAGAACCGGTTCTTTTCCTCGTCGGCTGGCACTTGCGTTGCGCTCCTCAACTTCCTGGTCATTCCGGCGCTGCGCGGACGTTCCCGCCCCCCGACGCCGACGCTCCCGTCCGCCCCTCGCCCCCAACCCGCAGACAGATCCGGCGGCCTCGCGCGGGGCCCGTCATGGCGGGGCGGCGTCCGGCCTCCCTTCAGATCGCAGCGCCGGCGCCGAATTTCAATGACGGCCCGCCGGACGAACGCCTGCGACAGCTTCGAGCGCCTTGCAAGTGACCGGTGCCCGCACGGCGCCCCGAACGCTCCGACGCCACCCCGCTTGCGGCGACCATCGGGGCTAGCCGGAGCGGACGATTGATGTGCTGACTGGACCGGACATCACAATCGGTCCCGGCCGAACGCGAACATTGGCTGGCGGGAGGACGGACAACGTGCAACAACGCCGCGGCTACCTGACGCCCAGCAGCCAGCGCCCCGACCATGCCAGCCGATTGTCCGGACACCCCGCTGCCCGCCCGAGAGCGGATCGTGCTCGGCATCGAGACGAGCTGCGACGAGACAGCGGCTGCCGTCGTCCTGCGAACGGCCGATGGCCGCGGCCGGATTCTTTCCAACGTGGTCAGGTCGCAATGGGAGAAGCATCGGCCCTATGGCGGCGTGGTGCCGGAGATTGCGGCGCGTGCGCATGTGGAATGCCTGGATGCCATCGTCCGGCAGGCCGTCCTGGAAGCCGGGATCGACTGGAGCGGCCTCTCGGCGGTCGCCGCCACGGCGGGGCCCGGACTCGCCGGCGGACTGATCGTCGGCTTGGTCACCGCCAAGACCCTCGCGCTCGCGCACGGGCTCGACTTTCTCGCCGTCAATCACCTTGAGGCGCACGCGCTCACGGTGGGTCTCACGGAGGGGCGCGCTCCGCCCTATCTCGTGCTGCTCATGTCCGGCGGCCACACGCAACTCCTCCTCGTCGAGGAGGTCGGCCGCTATGCGCGCATCGCCACGACCATCGACGACGCGCTCGGAGAAGCCTTCGACAAGACGGCGACGCTGCTCGGCCTTGGCCAGCCCGGGGGGCCGGCCGTCGAGCGCGCGGCGGCAACAGGCAATCCGCATCGCTTCCGCCTGCCGCGTCCCATGCTGGGGCGCGACGACCCCAATTTTTCGTTCGCTGGCCTCAAGACGGCCGTGCGAACGATCGTGGCCGCCGCCGCGCCCCTCACCGCCACGGATGTCGCCGATTTGTGCGCGGCCTTCCAGCTCGCCGCCGCGGAATCGCTCGGCGACCGCACCCGGCGCGCCATGGCGACGTGCGCGCCCCGCCTTGCCGGCACGGAAACTCCGACGCTGGTGATCGCAGGCGGCGTCGCAGCCAATCAGGCCATCCGCCAAACCCTCGACCGGCTGGCGCAGTCATCCGGCTGGCGCCTGAGCGTCCCGCCGGCGCCGCTCTGTACGGACAACGCCGCGATGGTCGCCTGGGCTGGCGCCGAACGCCACGCCCGCGGGCATCGGGACCCCTTCGATGCTCCGGCGCGGGCTCGCTGGCCGCTCGACCCGGCAGCAAAGCCGGCTTTGGGATCCGGCCGGCTCGGTCCCAAAGCGTGACTGCAAGGTCGTCCTTCCCCTGCCAGGCCTCCACATTAACCCCTCGCTCGCAAGACCCGGCCCCGATGCGACCGACTGCGCGGAGTTCGAGCACCACGATCACGGATTGCGCATCCGGCGCTCCCGGATTCCGTTGACCGGACAATCCGCGGCTGTTCTTATGCGCGCGGAGGATGGTAGAGTTGATTGTATGCGCGCGGCCGCAATGTTGATGCTGCAGCCGGGTGCGCGCCGCGCGAGGGCCGGCGCGCACGTTGTCGAGCCGATGCTGCGCCTCGGCGATGGCGGAATGTCCCACCGGGCGCACGGGCTCGTGTCTACCGGACAGGGAAGGCGGGCATCGACGCTGCTGGATGCGTCAGGGTTCAGGGAGGACTGGCAATGGATCACAACGACCTTCGCCGCATGATCGGTGACGTGAAGGACGGACGTCTTTCGCGGCGCTCCTTCATGCGCAAGCTCGCCGCCTTCGGCGTCACGGCCCCTATGGCCACCCAGCTTCTTGCCATCGGCGGCGTAGCAACCGCGCAGACCGCGTTCAACTACAAGCCGACCAAGCGCGGCGGCGGCGGAACGCTCAAGCTGCTGTGGTGGCAAGGCACGACGCTGCTCAATCCGCACTTCGCGGTCGGCACCAAGGATCAGGACGGCGCGCGCCTTTTCTATGAACCGCTCGCCGCCTGGGATGGCGAAGGCAACCTGGTGCCCATTCTGGCGGCCGAGATTCCGTCGCGGCAGAATGGCGGGTTGTCGGCGGACGGAAAGACCGTCGTCTGGAAGATCAAGCGGGACGTCAAGTGGCACGACGGCAAACCGCTCACCGCCGACGACCTCGTCTTCAACTGGGAGTATGCCAGCGACCCGGCGACCTCCGCCGTAACAATCGGCAGCTACAAGGACTGCAAGGTCGAGAAGATCGACGAGCATTCCGTCCGCGTGATCTTCAACAAGCCGACGCCGTTCTGGGCCGATCCGTTCGTCGGCACGCGCGGCATGCTGATCCCGAAGCATCTCTTTGCCGAGTTCAAGGGCGCCAAGTCGCGCGAGGCGCCGGCCAACCTGAAGCCGGTCGGAACCGGCCCCTACGTGTTCGAGGATTTCAAGCCCGGTGACATGGTGAAGGGGAAGGCCAATCCCAACTACCATCAGCCGAACCGGCCCTATTTCGATGCCGTCGAGATGAAGGGCGGCGGCGATGCCGTCTCGGCGGCACGCGCCGTCATCCAGACCGGAGAGTACGACTACGCCTGGAACCTGCAGGTCGAGGACGAAGTCTTGAAGCGTCTCGAGCAAGGCGGAAAGGGCAGAGTTAACATCCTCGAGACCGGCAACATCGAGCACATTCAGATCAACTTCACCGATCCCTGGACCGAGATCGACGGAGAACGCTCGAGTCTCAAGACCAAGCATCCGATCCTTTCGGACAAGGCCGTGCGGCAGGCGCTGGCGCTGCTCGTCGATCGAAAGTCGGTGCAGGACCACATCTACGGCCGCACCGGCATCGCGACCGCGAACTTCCTCAACAACCCGCCGGCGGTCCGGTCCAAGAACACGAGCTTCGAGTTCAACATCGACAAGGCGGCGAAGATTCTCGAGGACGCCGGCTGGAAGAAGGGGGCCGACGGCATCCGCGAGAAGGACGGCAAGAAACTGAAGTTCGTCTACCAGACGTCGATCAACGCGCCGCGTCAGAAGAACCAGCAGATCGTCAAGCAGGCCGCGCAGAAGGCGGGAATCGACATCGAGCTCAAGTCGGTCACCGCGTCGGTCTACTTCTCGTCGGACGTCGCCAATCCGGACACCTACACGAAGTTTTATACCGACATCCAGATGTACACGACGACCATGACGCAGCCCGATCCGGAGCTGTTCATGAACCAGTTCACGACCGCCGAGCGCGCAACCAAGGAAAACAAGTGGCAAGGCCGCAACATCACGCGCTGGAGCAACGCCGAATACGATGCGACCTATGAAGCAGCGAAAGGCGAACTCGATCCGATCAAGCGCGCAGCGATGTTCATCAAGATGAACGATCTTGTCGTCAACGACATCGTCGTCATCCCGGTTGTCGCGCGGCCGCTCGTGGGTGGGTCGAGCAATGCTTTGCGGCCGCGATTGTCGGGCTGGGACAACACGACGGCCTTCATTGCCGACTGGTATAAGGAGGCGTGAGACTGGGCACTGTGATGCGCTTTGCGCGCTGAGGCACGGCGGGGCGGACCGCCCCGCCGCGTGACCCCGGCGGACCGCAATGTGAGACTAGGTTGCGTCCTTTGAGCGTTCTCGCGCCCGAGCCAGAAGTGGAGAGCCCGGGGCGCTCCGAGTGGCGAAATCGCCGGCACAGTGACGATTTGGGACAGAGAGTCTGATCGAATCGCACGCTCATGACGCAATACATCATCCGCCGCCTGCTCATTGCCATACCGAGTCTGCTCGGCATCAGTGTCGTGCTGTTCACGGTCCTGGCGCTGGCGCCGGGCGATCCCTTCGAAGAGCTGGCGACCAATCCGAACGTGCCGGCTGAGGTTCGGGCCGCGCTCAGGGCGAAGTTCGGCCTCGATGACCCGGTCTGGCTCCGGTATTGGCACTGGATCAATGCGATGGCGCGGGGCGACTGGGGCTTCTCCTTCGTCTCGCGCGTCAATGTGGACACGCTCATTCTGCAGCGGCTGCCGACGACGCTTTTCGTCATCGGCATGGCGCAGATCGTGGCCCTGCTGGTGGCGATCCCGGTCGGGGTTTATGCGGCGACCCGGCCCTACTCGGTCTTCGACCAGATCGCGACGACGCTCGCCTTCATCGGCTTCTCGCTGCCGACCTTCTTCACCGGGCTCGTGCTGATCCTCATCTTCAGCATCTGGCTCGACTGGCTCCCCTTCGTCTATCGCGCCGACCTGCAGGCGACGGGCTGGAACTGGATCGTCGAGCAGTTCAAGCAGTCGATCATGCCAATCATGGTTCTGGGTCTCGCCCTTGGCGGCTCGCTGACGCGCTATGTCCGCTCGTCAGTTCTCGACGTCATCCGGCTCGACTACGTGACCACGGCCCGCTCGAAGGGACTCGGCGAGAAGGTCGTCATCGTCAAGCATGTGGTGCGGAACGCGCTCATCCCGGTCGTGACGTTGCTCGCCCTGCAGATGCCCGGAATTTTCGGCGGCGCCATCGTGACCGAGCAGATCTTCCGGATTCCCGGGATCGGCTCGCTGCTCATCAGCTCCATCCTCGCCAACGACACGCCTGTCGTCATGGCGGTTACCTTCGTCTTCGCCTGTCTCGTTGTCCTCTTCAACTTGATCGCGGACATCCTCTATGGCTGGCTCGACCCCCGCATCAGCTACAGCTAAGCCGGCAGCGCCGTCTGCCGGGAGAGGCTCCGCCGGCCAGGTGCCGCAGCGGCCATCGGCGCCGGTCCGCTCGCCCGCGCGAGAGGCGTGGCGGAAGTTCCGCCGCCACAAGCTCGCGGTCGTAGGCGCCACGATTCTCGGAGTGCTCGTAGCGGCGATCCTGATCGGCCCGTTCTTCTGGACGGTCCCGATCAACGAGATCGACTTCAGCGCCAAGCTGCAGGGCCCGTCGGCAAAGCACCCGCTCGGCACCGACGATCTCGGCCAGGATCTGCTGGCGAGGATGCTCTACGGCGGCCGCATCTCGCTTGCCGTTGGGCTTGCCGCCATGCTGGTCGCCATCATCGTCGGCACCATCATCGGCGCCGTCGCCGGCATGTCGCGCGGCTGGGTCGGCACGGCGCTGATGTGGCTCACGGATCTTTTTCTTTCGCTGCCGCAATTGCCGCTGCTGCTGCTTGTCATCTACCTCTTCCGCGATGCGCTGAAATCGGTCTTCGGACCCGAAGGCGGCATCTTCATCCTGATCGTTCTGGTCATCGGCGGCCTCAGATGGATGCCGGTGGCGCGTCTCGTTCGCGCCCAGTTCCTGTCGCTGCGCGAGAAGGAGTTCGTCGAGGCGGCGCGTGCCCTGGGCGCCTCGCGCATGCGTCTTGTGGTGCGTCACATCCTGCCCAATGCCCTTGGTCCCGTGATCGTGGCGGCAACCATCGACGTGGCGCTGGCCATCATCGCGGAATCGACGCTGTCCTTCTTGGGCCTCGGCTTCCCGCCCGACATCCCGACGTGGGGACGCCTCCTCTTCGATGCGAAAGACAACCTCGATTTCGCTCCCCATTGGGCGCTGTTTCCGGGAGCCGCGATCTTCCTGACCGTCCTTGCCATCAACTTCATCGGTGACGGGCTGCGCGATGCGCTCGATCCGCGCAGGGTGCTTTGATGCAGCGATCGCCTACTGAGCCTCTCGAGACGAGCGCCCCGCTCCTCGACATCCGCAACCTCAAGACGCATTTCCAGACCGACGACGGCATGGTGCAAGCCGTCGACGGCGTGAGCATCCGGATCGCCCGCGGCGAGACGGTCGGGGTGGTGGGCGAGTCGGGTTGCGGCAAGACCGTGACCGCCATGTCGATCCTGAAGCTGATCGCCATGCCGCCGGGGCGCATCGTCGAAGGGCAGATCCTTTGGCAGGGCCGCGATCTCGTGCCCCTCACGTCGCGCGAGCTCGACGAGATCCGCGCCAAGGAAATTGCGATCATCTTTCAGGAGCCGATGACCTCGCTCAACCCCGTCTACACGGTCGGCGAGCAGATCGCCGAGGTGCTGCGGCGTCATGAAGGGCTCTCCCGCAAGCAGGCGCTCGAGAAGACCATCGAGATGCTGCGGCTCGTGCAGATCCCGAACGCGCCGCGCCGGGTCGGGGACTATCCGCACCAGTTCTCGGGCGGCATGCGCCAGCGCGTGATGATCGCCATGGCGCTCGCGTGCAATCCCAAGCTTCTCATTGCCGACGAGCCGACGACGGCGCTCGACGTCACCATCCAGGCCCAGATCCTCGACCTCCTCGCCGAGCTCAAGGCGCGCTTCGGCATGGCGATCATGCTGATCACGCACGCCATGGGCGTCGTCGCGGAGACGACGCAGCGGGTGGTCGTCATGTACGCCGGCAAGGTCGTCGAGGAGGCGCCCGTCGAGCGCCTGTTCGCCAACCCGAGGCATCCCTACACGCAAGGTCTCATCCGCTCGATCCCGCGCATCGACCGGAAGGCGGACAAGAAGCAGCGGCTTGAGGCCATCGCAGGGTCGGTGCCGAGCCTGCTCAATCCCCCGCCCGGATGCCGTTTCGCCTCGCGCTGCAAGTTCGCGACGGCGCAGTGCCTGGAAGCGATCCCGCCGCTGCGCGAGGTCGAGCCGGGCCACAAGGTGGCATGTATCCTGTGACGCGGCAGGCACCCAGGGAGAACGCGCAGCGATGACGGCCCCGCTTCTCGAGGTCAAGGATCTGGTCAAGCGCTTCACGATCCGGGGCGGCATCCTGCAGCGCGAGGTCGACCGCGTTCATGCCGTCGACGGCGTGAGCTTCACGGTCGGACGCGGCGAGACGCTCGGGCTCGTCGGCGAGTCGGGCTGCGGCAAGTCGACGACCGGGCGCTGCATCCTGCGGCTCATCGAGCCGACCTCGGGCGAGGTTTGGTTCGAAGGGCGCAACGTCACGGCACTCGGTCGCGACGAACTCAGGCAGATGACGCGCGACATGCAGATCATCTTCCAGGACCCCTTCGCCTCGCTCAATCCGCGCATGACGGTCGGCGCCATCATCGGTGAGGCGCTCGTCATTCACGGGCTCGCCAAGTCACGCGCCGAGCAGGAGGCGCGGGTGGCGGAGTTGCTCGAGACCGTCGGCCTCAACCCCGACTACATGCGCCGCTATCCGCATGAATTCTCCGGCGGCCAGCGCCAGCGGATCGGCATCGCGCGCGCGCTTGCCGTCGAGCCCAAGCTGATCGTCTGCGACGAGCCCGTCTCGGCGCTCGACGTGTCGATCCAGGCGCAGGTCATCAATCTCCTCGAGGACCTGCAGGAGAAGTTCAATCTCACCTACATCTTCATCGCCCACGACCTGTCGGTCGTCGAGCACATCAGCCAGCGCGTCGCCGTCATGTACCTCGGCAGAATCGTCGAAATCGCGCCGGCGCACGAGCTCTACGCCTCGCCGAAGCATCCTTACACCGAGGCGCTGCTGTCCGCCGTGCCGATCCCCGATCCGCAAGTGAAGCGCAAGCGCATCAAGCTCGAAGGCGATGTGCCGAATCCCATCAACCCGCCGCCCGGTTGTCATTTCCACACGCGCTGTCCGATCGCAGAGGCCCGCTGCCGGACGGAGGTGCCGAAGCTCGTCGAGGGGCGCAACGGTCATTGGGTTGCGTGCCATCTCAGACATGCTTGAACCGATACCCGTCGCAAACCTGGGGTATCTGCTCCCGTCGCAACGGCAAACTGCGGCGTATCGGCGTGGCTCTGCGGCCCATGGCACCGCGCCTGCGGTGGGATCGCCACGGTCTGCCTGCGGCGCGGGATCGGTTCGGTTCGGAACGCACGAGGATTGCAACCATGCTCAAGTTCTACTTCAACGGCTCCCCCAACCCGACGAAGGTTGCGCTCTTCCTCGAGGAGGCCGGGCTCGCCTACGAGCCCATCCCGGTCGACACGCGCAAGGGCGAGCAGTTCAGGCCCGAGTTCCTCAAGATCAATCCGAACGCGAAGGTACCGGCGATCGTCGACGCTGAGGCAACCGTATTCGATTCCAACGCCATCCTGCTCTATCTCGGTGAGAAGACCGGCCGGTTCATGCCCGCGTCACCGGCGGCCCGCGGCGAGCTCCTGTCGTGGCTGATGTTCGTTGCCACCGGCGTCGGTCCCTACTCGGGTCAGGCGGTCCACTTCAAGCATTTTGCGCCGAAGGGAAATGATTACGGGAACACCCGCTACCAGTTCGAGGCGATGCGTCACTACGCGGTCGCCGATGAGCGGCTGGCGTCGCGCCGCTACCTGCTCGGCGACACCTACACCATCGTCGACATGGCGCTGTGGGGCTGGGCCCGGCTCGTTCCGTTCGTCACGAGCGATGAGGCCTGGTCCAAGCTCCCCAACCTGAAGCGGCTTGTTGACGAGATCAGCGCGCGACCTGCGGCGCAGCGCGCCGTCGCCCTCAAGGATCGCTTCGCGTTCAAGACCGACTGGGATGCGGACGCAAAGCGGCACATGTTCAAGCACATGGCGGCAGAGTAGGGTTGCGGCCACGCCGCCACGGCGCAGTCGCGCGGTGCATCCCTCGCGCGCCTCGACGGGACGGTTTCCGCCTCGAGCGGCGCGAGGCCGCAAGGGCGCATCGTCATGCAGCACGAGCCCGATACGGTCGACCAGACGACGGAAGCCGGGGCCAAGGCCGTCAAGTCCGTGACGCTCGCCTTGCAGGGCGGCGGCGCACACGGGGCCTTCGCCTGGGGCGTGCTCGACCGGCTTCTCGAGGACGAACGGCTCAGGATCGAGGCGATCAGCGCGACGAGCGCCGGGGCGATGAATGCGGTCGTGATGGCCTACGGCTACTCCCGCGGCAACATCCGGGGCGCGCGCGACAAGCTCGAGGAGTTCTGGCGCGAAGTGGCGACGAGCGGCAGCATTTGGAATCCCGCGCGCGCGTTTCCGTGGGATTCGTGGATGCGCGCTGCCGGCCTCAGCGCCGATCTCACCCCGTCATTCCTCGCCTTCCAGGCGATGACGCATGTTTTCTCCCCATACGACTTCAATCCAGCCAATTTCAATCCTCTGCGCGATCTCTTGTGCCGGGTCGTGGACTTCAAGCACCTCGCCGCGTGCCCGATCACGACCCGGCTCTATCTCAGCGCGACCAACGTGCGCACCGGCAAGATCAAGGTCTTCGAAAACAAGGACCTGTCCGTCGACGTTGTGATGGCGTCGGCCTGTCTGCCCTTTCTCTTTCAGACTGTCGAGATCGACGGCGAGGCCTACTGGGACGGCGGCTTCATGGGCAATCCGGCAATCTTTCCCCTCATCTACCGCAGGGGCTCGCGCGACGTCATCATCACCCACATCAACCCCATCACGCGCCGCGACATTCCTCGGACCGCGCCTGAGATTTTCGACCGCATGAACGAGATCGCCTTCAATTCCTCGCTCATGCGCGAGATGCGGGCGATCGCCTTCGTCACCCGACTGATCGACGAGGGCGCGCTCGACGCCGCGCGCTATTCGCGGATTCTCATCCACTCGATCCGCGACGATGACCGCATGTCGGCGCTCGGGGCGGCGAGCAAGTTCGACACGGACTGGGCCTTTCTGTCGGAGCTTCGCCATGCCGGTCGCGCCTGCGCCGACCGCTGGCTTGCCCAGAACTTCGAGCAGATCGGGCGAACTTCGACGGTGGCCCTGCGTGAGGTATTCCTGTGACCCGTCACCGCCCCGGACGCGAAGCTCTGCCATCCCAGGCGACAGCGCAGACGGGGCGAGTATACTCGGCGCCGGACAAGACAAGCGGAGGCGCGGAATGTCGGCGAAAAAGACCCCTCAGTCACTCAGATCCTATCGCTGGCTCGGCGTCCAGGACCTGCGCGCTTTCGGGCACCGGTCGCGCTTGCGTCAGATGGGCTATGACGAAGGCGACTGGGGCAAGCGCCCCGTGATCGGCATCCTCAACACCTGGAGCGACATCAACTCCTGCCATGCGCATCTGCGCGAGCGCGCCCAGGACGTAAAGCGCGGCGTCCTGCAGGCGGGCGGCTTTCCGCTCGAACTGCCGGCCATTTCGCTCGCCGAGCCGTTCCAGAAGCCTTCGACGATGCTCTACCGCAACCTGCTGGCGATGGAAGCGGAGGAGCTCTTGCGCAGCTACCCCATCGACGGCGCCATCCTGCTTGGCGGCTGCGACAAGACCACGCCCGGTCTGGTCATGGGCGCCATCTCCATGGGACTGCCGTTCATCTTCTGCCCGGCGGGTCCGATGCTGCGCGGCAACTGGCGCGGCGAGCCGCTCGGCTCGGGCTCGGACGTCTGGAAATACTGGGACGAGAAGCGCGCCGGCAGGATCTCCGAGGCGCAGTGGGAGCAGATGGAGAACGGCATCGCGCGCTCCTACGGCACGTGCATGACCATGGGCACGGCCGTTTCGATGATGTCGGTGACGGAGGCGCTCGGGCTGACGCTCCCCAACGCCGCCCTCATTCCCGCCGCCGACGCCAATCATCCGCGCATGATGGCGCATGCGGGCCGGCGCATCGTCGAAATGGTCTGGGAGGACCTGACGCCCGACAAGATCATCTCGGCGAAGTCCGTGGACAACGCCATCACGGTGCATATGGCGCTCGGCGGCTCGACCAACGTCATGATCCATTTGATCGCCATGGCGCGACGGGCCGGCATCGCGCTTTCCCTCGAACGGTTCGATCAGATCAGCCGCGAAGTTCCGGTGCTCGCGAACATTCGCCCGTCCGGCAAGTATCTCGCCGAGGACTTCTTCTACGCCGGCGGACTGCTTGCGCTGATGAAGGAGCTCGGCGCGAAGATCGACGGCAGCCCGATGACGGTGAACGGCAAGACCATCGGGGAGAACATCGCGACGGCCGAGAATTTCAACCCCGATGTGGTGCGTCCTCTTTCGAACCCGATCTATGGCGAAGGCGGCACGGCCGTGCTCAAGGGCAATCTCGCGCCGCGCGGCGCGATCATGAAGCCGTCGGCGGCCGAGCCGCGGCTCAGAAAGCACAAGGGCCGCGCGATCGTCTTCCGCGACTACAACCACATGGCGGCCGAGATCGACCGCGAGGATCTCGACGTGACGGCCGACAGCGTCATCGTTCTCCAGAACGCGGGTCCCAAAGGCGGCCCCGGAATGCCCGAATGGGGCATGTTGCCGATCCCGAAGAAGCTCGTTCGCCAGGGCGTGCGCGACATGGTGCGCATCTCGGACGCGCGGATGTCGGGCACCAGCTACGGCGCCTGCATTCTGCACGTGAGCCCGGAGAGCTTCGTCGGCGGCCCGCTGGCGCTCGTCAGAACCGGCGACGTGATCGAGGTCGATGTCGACAAGCGCCTGCTGCACTTGCATGTCAGCGATGCCGAGCTCGCCGAGCGCGCCAGGAGCTGGAAGCCCCTGCCGCCGCGCTACGAGCGCGGTTATGGCCGCATGTACCAGGAGCACATCGGGCAGGCCGACGACGGCTGCGACTTTGATTTCCTGGAGCACGGCAAACCGGTGCCCGAGCCCGAGATCCATTGACGGCAAGCGGTCAGGGATGTGCCGGACGCCGCGGGCGCGGGCCACGCCGTCCGGCGTCCGGCCATGCCGCGTGTGGAGGGCCAAGCGCATACGGCGTTGCCAGACCGCGCCGGCCGGAGCAGAGTGCGCCACCCTTTAGAGCAACGGAGCACCGACGTCATGAAGCTGTTCTACTCCCCAACCTCGCCCTATGTGCGCAAGGTGATGGTGACGGCCATCGAGAAGGGTCTCGACGGCCAGATGGAGAAGCTCGCCGCAGCGGCAAGCCCGGTGAAGCCCGACATGACGCTCGCCGCATCGAATCCCCTGGGCAAGGTGCCTTGCCTCATCACGGACGACGGCCGCGCTCTCTTCGACAGCTCCGTCATCACGGCCTATCTCGACCAGCTCAAGGCGCCGCATCTCATTCCGTCGGACGTCAAGGGCCGCTTCGATTGCCTGACGCTCGAGTCGCTCGCGGACGGCTTTCTCGATGCCGGCATCCTGCTGCGCTACGAGCACGCGATGCGGCCGGAGGCGAAGCGCTGGGACGACTGGATCAACGGCCAGATGGGCAAGATCGAGCGAGCCATGGATGCGCTCGAGACGACCTATGCGAGCCAGCTCACGGGACCGCTCACGGTCGGCCAGATCGCCGTCGCCTGTGCGCTCGGCTGGTTCGACTTCCGCTACGGGCACGTGGACTGGCGCAAATCCCGGCCGAAACTCGCCCTGTTTGCCAAGACGTTCGGCGAGCGTCCTTCGATGAAAGCGACGATGCCGGTCGGCTGACTTGCGTCTCGCGATAAATGCTTTTCGTCCACTGACGGGGTCCGGCGACGAGCCGGACGCCCGGCGTCTCAACCGAGCACTTCGAGCGCCGTCTTGAAGGTGTTGGCATAGCCGCGCACGCTGAGCTCAATCGGATCGGCGTAGCCCCCGCCGATCGCAATCGACACCGGCAGTCCGCGCAATCGGCAATACTCGAACACCATCCGGTCGCGCTCGGCGAGACCCTCGTGGGTCAACGCAAGCCGCCCGAGGCGGTCTTCTCTCAGAGCATCCGCGCCCGAGAGGTAGAGCAACAGCTCAGGCCGGTGCGCGTCGAGGGCGGGAAGCACGTCGGCGAGCGTGGCGAGGTAGGCGGCATCGCCCGTTCCATCGGCAAGGTCCACGTCGACGTGAGAGGCAACCCGCCGGAACGGGAAGTTGCGCGCGCCCTGGATGCTGACGATGAGCACCCCCGGCACGTCCTTCAGAATGGCCGAGTTGCCGTCGCCCTGGTGCACGTCGAGATCGAGGATGGCGAGGCGCGAGATGCGCCCTTCGGCCAAGAGCGACAGCGCGGCAACGGCGAGATCGTTGAAGACGCAGAAGCCGGAGCCGAAGCCGCGATGCGCATGGTGCGTGCCGCCGGCAAGCTGGCCCGAGAGCCCAGTCGCCAGCGCTGCGCGTGCCGCGGCCATCGCGCCGCCGACCGTCGCCCGGGAGCGTTCGGCAAGCGCCTCGTTCCAGGGCAATCCGATGCGGCGCATCGCGTCAGGGCCGATCGTGCCGCTCAGAATGGCGTCGACATAATGCGCATCGTGCGCCAGCAGCAGGTCGGCGCGCGTCGCCAGCGGCGAAGGACGCAAGGCGCCGTCCGGAAGAATGCGTTCCGCCAGCACCAGCTCGCGCAGAAGCCGATACTTGCTCGCCGGGAACCGATGGCCGGGGGGCACCGGCGGAGCCTCGATGGCGGGAATGTAGAAATGCACCTGACAGACGCCTCGATCGCGCTTTTTTGGGGATGTGATCAGCCACAGCCCGCTGGCGCTGACAAGCCTCATCGGCACCTGGGCGTCGGGTCGCACTGGCAGCCGCGCACGCAGCGCAGGATGCGCTCCTCGCAGCCGCCCTGTTCGCTCCAGGCCCCGGTGACGATGATCAGGATGCCGTTTGCGCAGGTGCACCTCGGGGCGCACCTCGGCTGCGGCCGTTCGCGCGGTGCCGGGGTGGGCTCCGGACGGATGGGCGCCCCGATGCAACGCGCCGCGAGGCACTGTCCGGCGCACGGCTCGCGACGTTCCTCGATGGTCCGGCAGGTGCCGATGCAGACGCTTCGCACCGTCACGACGGCGTTGCCGACGCAAATGGTCTCGCGGACGCCGCCATTCGGGCACTGCGAATCGGCCGTGCAGGTCTGTGCGGCGAGCGCGCCTGCGGTGAGCGCGAGCGCCGCCCCGCTCGCCAACGCTCGCAGGACTGATCGTCTCAGGCTTCCCCGCAGGGGCCGCGACCTCGCCGGCCCGACGGCATATCCGATGGGTTGACCGCGGCGTTCGGAGCCGCAAACCTTCATCACACGTTCGCAAAAGCCGTCCCGCGCCATCGGAGCCCATGCCATGTCCAAGCTCGACCTGCCGAAACTCTCAGCCGACCTCGAGCGCATCCTGAAGCTGCGCAACCCGCCGTTCGGAATGAAGCTCTTCGAGAAAGCCGCCGACATGGAGGCCATTCCGCGCATTCGCCGCCCGGCCAAGGTACACACTCTCGACCAGGTGGTCGCCCAGGCGGCCCGGCTCGGCTGGACGGTCGGCGTCACCGCCGACAACCTGGTCGGCGCCCAGTGCCGGGCGGTGGTCGGTCTTGGCAATGCCAAGACCGAGGAGTGGCTGACCGGCAAGCACACGGTCGGCGTGTGGCACGGCGACCTTGAGTCGGCGGCTGCCCGACAGGCGGCTCTCACCTGCGTTCCCGACGGCCGCTATGAGGCTCTTGTCGTCTCCCCGCTCGCGGCGGGCCGCCTCGATCCCCCCGACATCGCGCTCTTCTACGCGACGCCCGGCGCCATGATGTATTTCATCAACGGCATGCAGTACGTGGGCTACAAGAAGTTCGAGTGGGGCGTCGTCGGCGAGACGGCATGCGCCGACAGCTGGGGCCGCGCCCTGTCCCGGCGGGAGCCGTCCCTCTCGATCCCCTGCTTCGCCGAGCGCCGCTACGGCGGCGTCCTCGACGACGAGATGCTCATGGCAATCCCGCCCGACCAGCTCGAGAAGGCGATCCGCGGCATGGAGAGCCTGGCGAAGAACGGCCTGCGCTATCCCTTCCCGCAGTACGGAATTCAGATGGACGTGCGCGAAGGCATGGCGCGCAGCTATCCGGGCCGCGGCTGAGGGCGAACGTTGCGTGCGCCGCTGCCCGCGAGGCGGCGTTAGGCCGTTGCGATCGCTCCTGTCTTTCAGGCGGAACGCTCGACGGAGGCCCCCATGACCGCAAAAACCTGGCTCGAGGTGGCGCTGAACGGCCCCTGGAGCCGCCGGCTTCAGCCGGGCATCCCGGACACCGTTGCGGACATCGTCGGCGAAGGAATTGCCTGCGCCCGCGAAGGCGCCTGCATCATTCATGTGCACGCCTATGACGGCGGCGGCCCGCAAACCTTCGATTGGCAGGTTTATGCCCGCATCATCGAGGGAATCCGCAGCGTTGTTGATGTCCCCGTCTATCCCTCGCTGCCGAGCGCCGCCATCGGGGTTGGAACCGAGTCCCCCGACCCCGGACCGCGCTTTGCGCATGTCGAGGAGCTCGCCCGTCGCGGCCTTCTGGAGTTCGCCGTCATCGATCCCGGCAGCGTCAACTTCGTCGATCTTGCCGGCCGTGCGCCCGCGTCCGTCTACAGCAACCCCGAATCGCACATCCGGCATGGTCTCGCGTTTGCGGCGCGGCACCGCTTTCATCCGGCCTTTGCCATCTACGAGCCCGGTTTCACACGCGCCGGCGCAGCCCTTGCACGGCAGGCAAGAGCGCCGACCCCGGTTTACCGGTTCATGTTCTCGGACGGATTTGCCTGGGGCTTTCCCCCCCGGCCCCACCATCTCGAAGCGCATGTGCGGCTGCTGGCCGAGGAGCACCCGGGCGCGCCCTGGATGATCGCCGGCCTTGACGTCGACATTCGTCCGCTCATCGCGGCCGCCGTCCGCGCAGGCGGGCACGTTCGCGTGGGGCTCGAGGATGCGCCACTTGGGACGGACCTCGGCAATCTCGCGTGGACCCGCGCGGCCGTCCGGGCGATCGAGGGGGCGGGAGGCAGATTGGCCACAGCCGACGAGATGCGGAGAACCCTGCGCACACCAACGGCCACCGTTCCCGATTGACAACGCAGGGGCCGGCCTGACAATGCCGCCCGGATCGTCGCCGCAAGGCAAACCGTGCGCCGGCAGCATGGCACGGTTGCGCGGGGACCCTGGCAACGCGAAATAACTCTGTATTTTCAACAGAGTAGGGTAATGGGCGGCGGTATCGTGCCAACACCTGCCTTGCGCATCAATCCCCCGCTTCGCGTGTTCCCTTATGCTGTTTGTCGGCCTAGAAGCACGCGCCGCCACCAGCGGCGCCCATGAGCTTCGCACGAGGTAGTGCCAGATGGCACACATCACGACCACGCCCCAGGCATCCGACACTGCCTCGCAACACGCCCACGGCAAGCTCTGGGCCTTGGCGCTTGGTTCGATCGGGGTCGTCTACGGCGACATCGGCACCAGCCCGCTCTATGCGTTCCGTGAGGCGGCAACGCACGCCATGAAGCACGGCCTGTCGGGATCGGAGGCGGTCCTCGGCGTCCTTTCGATGATCCTCTGGTCGCTGCTGCTCATCGTCACGCTGAAATACGTCGTCGTGCTCCTGCGCGCCGATAACCATGGCGAGGGCGGCACGTTCGCACTGATGGCCCTCGGCCAGTCCGTCGCGAAGCGGTCGGTACATCTGTTGACGCTGCTCGGCGTCATGGGCGCCGCTTTCTTTTACGGCGACGCGATCCTCACTCCGGCGATCTCGGTCCTCTCCGCCATCGAAGGCCTGAAGCTTGTCACCCCGGCCTTCGAGAAGGCTGTCGTGCCCATCACACTGGTCGTGCTGATCGGCCTTTTCGCCATGCAGGCGCGCGGCACGGGTCGCGTCGCCGCGTTCTTCGGTCCGATCACGCTGGTCTGGTTTCTGGTCCTGGCGCTCGGCGGCCTCATTCACATCGTCGACGACCCGCGCGTCTTCTATTCGCTCAATCCCTACTTCGCGGTGAAGCTTCTTGCTCAGAACGGACTGCTCGGTTTCACCATTCTTGGCCTCGTATTCCTTGCGGTGACCGGCGCCGAGGCGCTTTATGCCGACCTTGGACATTTCGGCCGCAAGCCCATCCAGCTCGCGTGGAGCTCAGTCGTCCTGCCGTGCCTCGTGCTGAACTACCTCGGGCAGGGTGCGCTTGTGCTGGCTGACCCGGGGACCATCGAGAATTCCTTCTACAAGCTTTATCCCTCGTGGGCGCTGCTGCCGATGGTGCTGCTCGCCACCTGCGCGACGGTCATTGCCAGCCAGGCCGTCATAACGGGGGCCTACTCCATCACGCGGCAGGCCATTCAGCTCGGCCTCCTGCCGCGCTTCTCGATCCGCCACACCTCCGAAAGCATGTTCGGCCAGATCTATCTGCCGCGCGTCAACTGGCTCCTTCTCGGCGGCGTCATTGCCGTCGTCGTCTTCTTCCGCAGTTCGTCTGACCTTGCCGCCGCCTACGGCATCTCCGTCACCGCGACCATGGTCATCGATTCGATCATGGCCTTCTTCGTCATCTGGAAGCTCTGGAAATGGCCGTTGTGGCGCGCGCTCGCCCTCGTCGTCCCGTTGCTGTTCCTGGAGCAGGCCTTCTTCCTGGCCAACATGCTCAAGGTGTTCGAGGGCGGCTGGTTCCCGCTCTTCACCGGCCTGATGATGGCCCTCATCATGCTGACCTGGGCGCATGGCTCAAAGGTGCTCGCTCGCGCCACCAAGAAGAATGAAGCCGATCTTGACTGGCTGATCCGCCATCTCGAGCAGAAGCCGCCGCACCGCGTGCCGGGAACGGCGGTCTTTCTGACCAGCGATCCGGAGTCCGCTCCGACCGCGCTGATGCACAACCTGAAGCACAATCGCGTCCTGCACGAGCGCAACATCATCCTGACCATCCGCACCGAGGAAACGCCGCGCGTCGCGCGCCACGAACGCGTCGAGATCGAGCGCATCTCGGACGGCTTCATCCGCGTCATCGCGCACTACGGCTTCATGGAGACGCCGAGCGTGCCGAAGATCTTCGAGCACTGCCGCCGCCGCGATTTGAACGTCGACTTCCCGGCGACGTCGTTCTTCCTCTCCCGGCGCTCGCTCAAGACCACCAGCAAGACGCCGATGCCGCGCTGGCAGGAGTATCTCTTCATCTGGCTCGCTCGCCGGTCGGAGGATGCGACCGAGTACTTCAAGATTCCGACCGACCGCGTGGTCGAGGTCGGCACCCAGGTCCAGGTTTGAGTCGGGCCCGGGCTGACTGCAAGCAGCCTTTGACTCTGTCCTCGCCTCAGGCCCTCGGGCCGCCGGGCGTGCGGAAGATCGCCGACCGGTTTCCGCTTCCATAGGAGCCGCGCGCGACGCGGGTTCCCTCTCCGGGGCGCGGCACCTGGGGCAGCCTTGGGATCATGAACGTCATGCGCGGCTGCCATGACCGATCGCCATGTCCCGCGCCTCGCTTGCATCAGTCGCGCGCAACTTACCGGCTCACGGGCTCGTGGCGACCGGCCGTCAGCGACGGCGATGAACCGCGTCCCCCTTGCGGATCTATTCGGGCAGGTTCGCCGGACGCAGCCCGGCGAAGAAGACGGTACTGCTCTCGATGTGCGCCAGCTCCTGAGCCGCAGACCTGAAGGCCGGATCGGATGGGCCGAGCGGCCCGACCAGCCTCTCGAGCTCGGAGTTCTTTTTGCGCACGGCAAGCTTCTCCAGAAAGATCGCCGAAGCTGCCGGCTGGAAGAACATGTCGCGCTCGCTCTGGGTCAGGATCGCGCCGCGCAACCGGTTGTCGCCGATGCGGAACTTCGCGAGGGTCACCAGCCTGAGCGCGCCCTGGAACGTCGTCAGGAGGTGGATCAGCCCCGTGTGCGGGCTGATGTGGACGCCGCCCGCGTGGCTCGAGGTCACCGTCTGGCTGTTCCTGCCGCGGAAGCGCTGCAGCTCGAAGAAGCGCAGCCGGCTCAGATCCTCGTCCCAGTCAATCTCATAGACGGAGCGGAAGAGTTCGTTGCGGTCGGAGAAGACGCGCCGGTAGGCGATATAGGTGCCAAGGTAGCCTTGATAGGCCGAAAGGCTGTAGCCGCCATAGTCGTCGCTGGCGCGTCCTTCGGCGTTGGACCGCCTCGGCTCCAATCCGGCGCCACCACCGATCACGTCTTCGAGATCGATGCCGAGCACGCGCGCGATCTTGGCCACGGTCTGATCGCGAACCGGCTGGCCCGCGAGCAAATTGCCAAGCGTTCGCTCCTTGCAGGACGCTCGTTGCGCCAGAGCCTCGCGCGTAAGCCCCGCCTTGGCCATTTCAAGCCGGACGCGTCGAACGAACGCATCGCGCTGGCCGTCGGTCATCAGCGAAGCCATCGAAGGACTCTCTTCTTGCCGGCTTCTTGCCGGAATACGCCTCTTGTTGCCGACAGTAGCCACGCTCGCCGTTCGCCAGCAAGTCGCTGCGCCCGATCGGCCGTCCCCGCTGCGCCGTAGCGGCAGCCCGGCGACCTCAACCGCCCGGTCAGATGAGCCCGAGCTCGGCGAGTTCGCGGCGCAGCTTCGCCGGCATCTCGGCGATCTGATCGCCCTTGCGCCGTTTGAGGTCTTCGGGTGCCGCGCTGGCTTCAAGATAGCGCCAGCCCTGAAAGGCGCGCCGCGGCACGGGGCGGACAGGGACGAGCGTGCGATCGAGGATCAGGAGCGCGCAGGGGGTGCCGTCCTCCTTGGTTCCTTCGCGCAGATCGACGAGCCGCTGGCGAACCTGCACGATGCCCTTGATGACCCAGTAGAGCGAGCCGCCGTCGAGGAGCTCGGCCCGCCGTTTCGGCATCTGGAACGTCCGGTGGAACAGTTCGGGCGGCTTGCCCGCACGTTTGAGTTGCGCAAGCCGCTCCGCCTGCCACTGGGCGAGGTCCTCGATCGAGTCGCATCCGACGCAGAGCTTGATGAGGTGCAGTGCCATGAATTGCCGGTCCGCCTCATGATTCCGCCGATTGGCGAGACTACGCATACCGAAAGCGCTTGGACCAGGGAATCCGCCCCATCGCGGCCAGCGGCAGGCAAGCTGTGGACAGCGCGACCCGGCGCCGCCGGCACGCCGCCACGCCGGACGGACGCTACTCGGCGGCGGCCGTGTCGAAATACCTGACCTTTGCCCCCCGCTGGTTCTCGTAGATCGAGCCTTGCGAGCGGGCCGGCGGCAGCGGCATCCGGACCGGCGCCGGTCTCAGGCGCGGCGCAACCGTCGGCTCGCCGAGCACGATGCGGCTGTTGAACTCGGCGAAATCCGCGACGCCCATCAGCGGCCAGGCATCGGCGGCCGCGTACTCGAAGAGCAGCAGCCGGCGCTGTTTTGCCGACCGATTCTGCGCCGATCCGTGCAGCAGCCGTGCGTGATGGATCGACATTGCGCCCGCCTTGCCGGTGAGCGCCACCGCCTTTGCGAACTCGATCTGATTGAGCTCGCCGGTGATGGCGCCGCAGAAGACCCCGTCGCAATGGTGGTCGAACATGCGGCCGCGGTGTGAGCCTGGGATCACCAGCAGCGGGCCGTTCTCCTCCGTGCAGTCGTCGAGCAGGATGCCGGTCGCGAGCACATCGTCGTTGGTGTGCGGATAGAAGGCCCAGTCCTGATGCCATTCGACCGGCGCGCCGAAACCCGCCGACTTCATGTTGAGCTTGGAGCCGTGCAGCCGGATGTTCGGCCCGATGAGCGCGGCGAGCGCCGCCGGGATGCCCGGGTGGCGGACGAGGCGCTTGAAGTAGTCGAAATGCTTGTGCGGCGTCTTGATGCGCCGGACCTTGGGATTGGCCGGCGTGTGGCCGTCCTCGAGATCGTAGATGTCGGTGTGCGCCGTCACCTTCGCGGCGCCTGCCACGATCTCGTCGACCTGGGCTCTGAGCTCGGCGACTTCGGCGGGCGTCAGAGCCTCGGGTACCATCAGGTAGCCGTTCTCGGCATAGAAATCGACCTGCTCAGGCGTCAGCATGACTGGCCTTCCCTCCCTGGCTCCGGCTGCGAACGGATCATAACGGAGAACGAACAGGCCTGGAAACCCGTGTCGCAAAGCAGCCGGCGACGTCACGGGAGTTTGAGGACCAGCAACGCATCCGGCGCACGACAAGTTTGCTCCAAGGCGTCGGGAGCCTTTAAACTGATTAATGACGTGCGCGACAGACGCACCACGGAGGAATGGCCCATGCGGAACGCAAAGATCGAGGTCGAGCCCATCGCCGGCAACATCGGCGCCGAGATTCATGGCGTCGACCTCTCGCAAGACTTGAGCGACAGCACGATCGCCGACATCCGCCGCGCGCTCAACGAGCATTGCGTCATCTTCTTCCGCGACCAGGAGATCGACGTCGCCCAGCACAAGGCCTTCGCCCGCCGTTTCGGCGAGCTGTTCATCCATCCCAACTACAAGGGGCTGCTCGAGGACAACGAGGTGGTCGTCATCAAGCGATCGCCGGGCGACAAGAAGATCGTCGGCGAGGAATGGCACGCCGATACGACCATGGTCGAAGAGCCGCCCATGGGCGCCATTCTCTACGCCATCGAGGTCCCGCCCTTTGGCGGCGACACCCTCTTTGCCAACCAGTACGCCGCCTACGACGCGCTGTCCGACGGCATGAAGCGAATGATCTCCGGGCTTCGCGCCTATCACTCCGACCGCAAGGTGGCGGGCCCCGCAGCCAACATGAACGCCCATCGCACCACCAAGGTGCGCGAGGACGCCGACTGGCGCGAGACGGTCTCGCTGCATCCCGTGGTCGTCACGCATCCCGAGACGGGGCGCAAGCTGCTCTACGTCAACCACTCCTATACCATCGGTTTCGAGGGGATGACCGAAGCCGAATCGAAGCCGCTGCTCGACTATCTCCTCGAGCACGGCCATCGGCCGGAGTTCACCTGCCGCTTCCGCTGGCGGAAGGGCTCGGTTGCGTTCTGGGACAACCGCTCGTGCAAGCATCTCGCCGTACACGATGCCGGCCCATATTTCCGGCACATGCGCCGCGTGCAGATTTGCGGCACCAAGCCGGTCTGAAAGCGCGGCGACCGGCGAGCCCCGCCGTCGGCGGCGAGCCCCGGCGTGCGAAGCCGGGACGGTCGTCCGCGCGGGGGCCCGGCGCGGTCCTGTCATAGGCTCGGGCGAGGGTCATCCCGCACTCACGTTTCGGATTACGGGCTGACGCGCCGACAGCTACCGGACGCGCCGCGGGTTCATGTAGAGGTCCGTTTCCTGCTTCTCGAGCTTCGGCTTGAGCCGGCCGCTCGCGACATCCTGCGCAAGACGCTTGATGTGCCGCCGCGCCCCGCGATTGAACGCCAGCATCCCGCAAAAGAGCTGCAAGACGACGACCAGGCGCGCATCCGCATGCTCGGTCTTGATTCGCCCGTGCCAGAAGCCGCCGAGACTGAAGAGCCGTCCATCGATGTCGCCGATCACCTCGCCGGTCTGGTTGATCAGCGCATAGTCGCCGCCGATATCGATCAGGTCGCGCCTCAGCCTGAAGAACTGCGGCTCTCCCTGGCTCATCAGGAAGAATGAAAAGTTTTCCGGCAGCAGCGGCCACTTGTTCGCCGAGCGTTCGAGATAAACCATGAAATCATGATCGGCGAAGTTGACGGAATAGACGACGACCGGTAGCCCCCTTGCGCCGAGCGTCAACTGCAGCGAGCGCCCGAGCATCAGATCCATGGTGGCGCGCCAGTTCAGGCTTTCGTTGAAGAGCTTGAACACCAGCCGCTTGTCCATGCCGGAGCTCTTCTTCCACAGGTCCTCGCGGTAGCCGATGAGGCCGGTGCGCTCGCCGTTCTCCGTGACCTCGGCGAAGATGTCCATGTCGGACGTGAACTGGCGTGATTTCGCCTTGTTGCGGCTGCGCTTGTAGAAGCCGAACTCCACCGAGTTGAGGTCGGTGATCCAGACATCGACGGTGAACTCGTGCCACGCCTTGCGCTTGTCGACGGCGCGTGACGCGTTGACGTGCTTGCGGATGGGCTCGGGGGCCGCCCGTTCGAGCACCTCGGCGCGGGCTTCGCGGGCCGCCTCGGCGGCCGCTGCGTCTGCTTCCTTTTCGATCGCATTGGGCTTGCCGCTGCCGTCGGCCATGACGCTCTCCCCGTTCCTGTCGCCGAATGCTGAACGAGTGCGGCAAGCGAATCGACGGCAGACTAGCATTCCGATCGCGGCGGGACGGCGGCCGGGCTGTGGAAAAGCGGGCGCTGTCGCACGCTCAGTGGAGCGTGCGCGAGGCCGGCAGGTGCAGCACCGCCCTCTCCGCCTCGCTGGTGCGGTCGCCGGGGCTGTATCCTTCGACGATACGCGACAGAAGGCCGTCGATGGCGCGGATGTCGGACGTCTCGAGCGCCTTGCGCAGCGCATCGAGCTCGCGCCTGAGCTCCTCCGCCGGCAGACTGCGCTCGCTCTTGCGGCGGATGCGCGGATGCTCCGTCTCGCTCGCGCCTTCGTCGATCAGCAGCTCCTCGTAGAGCTTTTCGCCCGGCCGCAGGCCGATGTACGTGATGGCGATGTCGCCGTCCGGGTTCGCCTCGTCCTGCACCTCGAGTCCCATGAGCTGGATCATGGTGCGGGCAAGCTCGTCGATCTTCACGGGCTCGCCCATGTCGAGCACGAACACCTCGCCGCCCTTGGCCATGGCGCCGGCCTGTATGACGAGCGTCGCAGCCTCCGGCACCGACATGAAGTAGCGGATGATCTCGGGATGCGTGACGGTCACCGGCCCGCCGTCCTCGATCTGTTGCTTGAACCGCTGGACCACCGATCCCGAGCTGCCGAGGACGTTGCCGAAGCGCACCATCGTGAACACCGTCGATGGCGCCGATTGCGCCGCCGCCTGGAAGATGAGCTCGGCGAGCCGCTTGCTCGCCCCCATGACGTTGGTCGGCCGCACGGCCTTGTCCGTCGATATGAGCACGACCCGCTCGACCCCGGCGTTGGCCGCGACCTCGGCGAGGACCGCCGCGCCGAAGGTATTGTTCCTGAGCCCCGCGACCGGGTTCGCCTCGATCAGCGGGACATGCTTGTAGGCGGCGGCGTGATAGATCGTCTCGACGCCGTAGCGATCGATCGTCCGTCGCAACAGCTCGCCGTCCAGCACCGAGCCGAGAACCGAGACCACGCGCGGCTTTTCGTTGATGCGCCACTGTCCGAGCCGCGCCAGCGTATCCGCGACCTCGGTCTCGATCTGAAAGAGCGCTGCCTCGGACAACTCGAAGAGGACGAGGCAGCGCGGCTCCTGGCGCAACACCTGACGCACGAGCTCGCTGCCGATCGAGCCCCCGGCCCCGGTCACCATCACGGAGCGGCCGCGAATGACGCGCGCAAGCAGCGCCTGATCGGGCGGCACCGGATCGCGGCCGAGCAGGTCGTCGATGTCGATCGGCTTCAGATCGGTCACGGCGACACGGCCCAAGGCGATGTCCTCCATCGCCGGCATGGTCTTGACCCGAACCGGATGCGCCGTCAGTCGGCGGATCGCCTCGCGACGTTCCCGGCGCTGTCTTTCTGGCAAGGCAAGCAACACCTCCCGCACCTCGTCGCGCTCGATCAGCCGCGGCAGCTTGTCGAGCCGATAGACCTTGAGCCCGCTCACGTTCTGTCCGACGAGCCCCGGCTGATCGTCGATGAAGCCAACGGTGCGATACTCGCCCCCCCGCCGCAGCGCTTCGAGCAGCTGGACGCCGGCCGCCCCGGCGCCGTAGATGACGACGTTTCTGCGGTCCTGCTTGGCCGTTGTGCGTCCCGCGCTGCCAAGGAGCGCGATGGCCGCCGTCTCACGGCTCGCCCACAGAAGCACGCCCGCGAGAATCGCATAGATCACGATGACGCCGCGCGGCACCACGAGGCTGGGATCGCCGGTGCCGACCGTCATGAAGATCACGAGCCCCCAGAGCAGAACGGAAAGCGCGACGCCGCCGAGGATGCGCAGCGCCCCGCGCGTGCCGAGAAAACGCGTCACAAGCTGGTAGAGCCCGAGCGCATGAAATACGGCGACGCCGACGGGGGCTGCCGAGAGGAGGACCAGCCAGAGGATTTCCCTGTCCGGCACGTAAGGCCGTCCCCAGCGGAGCGAGAAAGCGAGCCATACCGCCAGCGTCAGCAGGACGAGATCGTTCAGGATGAGAAGCGCGCGCTTGATGTTCCGCGGCTGATCGAGCAGCCACTGCCGCGCACGTTTGCTGCCTGCTTCGAGCCAAGCGAGACCTTGCACAGGACGCCCCGTGATCGACCGTTCACCCAGTCCTTGGCGGCCTGCCCGCTTTCCCCGAATCGACATCCGGTGCCGCGCAGCCGCCCGCCGGTTCTAGCCAGCGGCTTGAAGCTCGGCAACTCGCCGCCTTGCGGGGATCGGCGATCTTGCATCAGGCCGCCGTCTCAGAGCGGCTTGCGCGCGCGGATCGCAGCGGCCAGCGTTCCTTCATCGAGATAATCGAGCTCGCCGCCGACCGGCACACCCTGCTGCAGCGCGGACACCTTGACGCCGCTTTGCGCCAGTTGCTCGCGGATGTAGTGAGCCGTCGACTGCCCCTCGACGGTTGCATTCAGCGCGAGCAGAACCTCCTCCACTTCGCCGGGCCGGACCCGGTCTATCAGGCCCGCGATGTTCAGTTGCTCGGGGCCGATGCCGTCGAGCGGCGAGAGGTGACCGCCGAGCACATGGTAAAGGCCGTTGACGACGCCGGCGCGCTCGAGTGCCCACAGGTCCGCCATCTCCTCCACCACCACGATCAGAGCGCGGTCCCGGCGCGGGTCCTGGCAGATCGTGCAGGGCGTGACGGTATCGAGATTGCCGCAGACCGGGCAGGTCTTGATCTTCGCGGCTGCTTCGCTGAGCGCCGTGGCGAGCGGCTCGAGCAGGTCGCTGCGACGCTTGAGCAGGGCGAGCGCCGCCTTGCGCGCCGAGCGCGGCCCAAGTCCCGGCAGCCGCGCGAGCAACTGCATCAGCCTTTCGATCTCCGGTCCGGCCGTCTTGCGTGCCATGGCTCCATCTTGCTGCGATCTTGCTGCGATCTTGCCGCGATCCTGCCCGACCTTCGCGCCGGCTGCGACGAGTGCCGGACCGCGCCTGCGCGCTCCGCCCTCCTCAAAGAGCCGCGCAGGCGACGGATTTCCGTGCGGCCGCGGTTCCTAGACGGCCGGCTTGCGATAGACATCCTTGAGCGCGATCCGGCCGTCTCGAAACAGGTATCGTTCGACGCCGATTTCTTCGCGACGGGCCCCGGACTTCAAGTCCGTCTCGACCAGCCGGAACGTCATGAAGGTCGCCTGTGGCGCATGGTGATAGACGACCTCTTCGAACGTTCGTTTGATCCCCGGAGTCGCCGTTGCGCTGAGCGCCGCGCCGATCGCCTCCCGGCCGGTAATCTTCTCGCCGGCTCCCGAACCGTCGCTCGTGGCCCACACGAAGTCCTCGGTCACAGCCTCGTAGAGCAGATCGACGTCGCGCCGGAACCACGCCCGGCCGAAAGTCTTGAAGAGCGCTTCGCGCTTCTCCGCCGTCGGTTGCATATTGGAAGTCCCCGGTTCCACGAACCCACTGGGGAGTTTAGGCGACGTCGAGGCCTCTGACCAAAGCCTGCTGCGAGCTCTGCTGATCAATTTTCATGCAAATTTCCGCTGTCGACTGACTGAAATTTCATCATTCGCATCACCCAGGCGCTAGGCGCGGACGAATAAACATCTGTAATAAAAAACAATTTCTCGGGGTGCCAAGATGGCACAATTCTTGATCAGGATGCCTTGAAGCCGCGCGATTGGCCGGAATCTTGTGCAAATGCCTCATTCGCGAGCGGCGGGCGATCATCGGGGGGATACATGGAACAGCTACAGGTCGGCAGCGACGTGTTCTTTTTGCTCGTGGGCGCGATCCTGGTTTTCGCGATGCATGGCGGCTTCGCCTTTCTCGAGGTGGGGACCGTTCGCCAGAAAAATCAGGTCAACGCGCTCTGCAAGATCATCGTCGATTTCGCCATCTCGACGATCTGCTACTTCTTCGTCGGCTACTGGATCGCCTACGGCGTGAGTTTTCTCGCCGGCGCCGACGTCATCTCAGGCGCGACGAGCGGCAAGGGTTTCGATCCGCAGGGCCTCTCCCTCGTGAAGTTCTTCTTTCTCGTCACGTTCGCTGCGGCGGTGCCGGCAATCGTGTCTGGAGGCATTGCCGAGCGCGCCCGCTTCCTGCCGCAGTGCGCCGCCACCGCCCTCCTCGTCGGGCTTTGCTACCCGTTCATCGAAGGTATCGTCTGGAACAAGAATTTCGGCCTTCAGGAAGGGTTCTTCGCCGCCCGGCTTGGCGCCGAGTTCAAGGATTTCGCCGGCTCCATCGTCGTTCACGCCTTCGGCGGCTGGGCGGCGCTCGCCGCCGTCTGGAAGCTGGGCCCGCGCATCGGTCGCTACACCAAGGGCCGCTCGCTCGCCACGCCGCCCTCCTCGCTGCCCTGGCTCGCCATGGGATCATGGCTGCTCTGCGTCGGCTGGTTCGGCTTCAACGTCATGAGCGCCCAGTCGCTCAAGTCGGTGAGCGGCCTCGTGGCCATGAACTCCCTGATGGCGATGGCGGGCGGCATCCTCGTCGCCATGCTCGCAGGTCGCAACGATCCGGGCTTCATCCATAACGGCGCGCTCGCCGGGCTCGTCGCGGTCTGCGCCGGCTCCGACGTCATGCATCCGGTTGGCGCGCTTGTCGTCGGCGGCGTCGCCGGCGCGATCTTCGTTCAGATGTTCCAGGTCATGACCAACACCTGGCAGCTCGACGACGTGCTCGGCGTGTGGCCTCTGCACGGGCTGTGCGGGCTCTGGGGCGGCATTGCGTGCGGCATCTTCGGCCTCAAGGCCTTCGGCGGATTGGGCGGCGTTACCTTTCAGGCGCAGCTCGTCGGCAGTCTGATGGGGGCCGCGGCCGGGCTCGTCTTCGGGCTCGCGGTCTATGCGCTGGTCGATGCCCTCTTTGGCTTCCGCTTGTCGGCCGACGAGGAGCGCGAAGGCGCCGACCTCGCGATCCACAAGATCAGCGCCAACCCGGAAGACGACGTCAGAAGCGAGCGGACCTGAGCGACAGGCCCAAGTCACCGGGCGCTCGCACCCGGCGCGGTTGTTGGCGCGGTTGGCGGCCGGCGCGAGGCTGATCTAAGCTTCCTGCCAATCCTCGACGTCCGACAAAGTTTCGCACCGGAGTCCCGCCATGCCGCAGCCGCCGAACGCCTCGCCTCTCCGCCGCACCGAGCCGCAGTCGGTCGGCCTCGATCCGGCCCGCCTCGCCCGCATCCGCGCGGCGCTCGAGCGCGATGTCGCGGCCGGCCTCCTGCCGGGCGCCGTCGTCGGCGTCGCCCGACGCGGGCAGATCGCCTATCTCGAGGCGATCGGCATGCGCGATCCCGTGCGGGGCCAGCCCATGTGGGCCGACTGCGTGTTCTCGATCGCCTCGATGACCAAGCCCATGACCTCGGTCGCGATCATGATGCTGCACGAGGAGGGCAGATTGCTGCTCGGCGATCCGGCCTCGAAGTTTCTGCCCGAACTCGCAAACATGAAGGTTGCGCGTTCGCCGGCGAGCGAGTCGCTCGAGCTCGTTCCGTGCGAGCGGGAAATGACCGTCCAGGATCTCCTGCGGCACACCTCCGGCCTCACCTACCGCGACCGCGGCGCCGGCGCCGCCTACAAGACCTATCCGGGCTCCTCGGTCTCGGCGTCGGTCAAGCATTCCCGCGAGGAATTCCTCGAACTGATCGGCAGGTCCGCGCTGCTCTATCAGCCCGGCACCGTCTGGGAGTACGGCTTTTCCACCGACATCCTGGGCCTGATCGTTGAGCGCGTATCGGGCGAGACGCTCGGCGCCTTCCTCAAGAACCGCCTCTGGTCACCGCTCGGCATGGTCGACACCTCGTTCGAACTGCCGGAGGCGGCGAAGGGGCGCTACGCGCGCGCGTTCGAGAAGTGCCCGCTGACCGGGCAGCCGCTCGTCGTCCATCACGCCACGGGACAGGCCACCAAGTGGGAGTCGGGCGGCGGCGGCGCCGTTTCCACCGCCGCCGACTACCTGCGTTTTGTACAGATGCTGCTTGGCAACGGCGCGCTCGGCGGCGTGCGCATCCTTGGCCGCAAGACGGTCGAGCTCATGCGCGCCGACCATCTCGGCCCTGAGATCCAGAACCGCATCACCACCATGGACCCCGCCTGCAACGGCTACGGCTTCGGGCTGGGCTTTGCAGTGCGCAAGGGAGCGGGCGTCGCCGCCCAGCTCGGCTCGGCCGGCGATTATTACTGGTCGGGCGTCTACGGCACCTATTTCTGGATCGATCCGGCCGAGGACTTGGCGGTGGTGTTCATGGCGGCGGCGCCCGGCCAGATGCGGCTGCGCTATCGTCAGCTCGTCCGCGGCCTCGTCCTGCAGGCGATCGTGGACTGACGACCGCAAGCGCGGGCCGCAGCCTCAATCGCGACCCGGTGCGCCGGCGCGCGCGGGCAGGCCCGCTCACCGTGTATCGCTGCAACTCAGTCCGGTTGCCTCCAACGGTCTCATCCAATGACAAAATCCCGTGACGACGACCCCTCGTCGCAGAGGGTCGAAGCGCTCATGCCGCCCGACATGGCGCTCGCGTGCGAAGCCGCCGGCGCCACCAAGGCCGGCCGGGATGCCGTCGCACTGGTCGTGCTCGGTGTGCTGGCCGGCGCCTTCATCGCGCTCGGCGCCGTCTTCATGACGGTCGTCCTTGCCGGCTCGAGCGATCTCCCGTGGGGAGTTGCGCGCCTCCTCGCCGGCGTCGTCTTTTCCCTCGGCCTCATCCTGGTCATTGTGGGCGGCGCCGAGCTCTTCACCGGCGACTCGCTGATGATCGTCGCTTGCGCCAGCCGCCGCATCAGCATCGCCGCCCTGCTCCGGGCCTGGTCGCTCGTCTATCTCGGCAACATCGCCGGGGCTCTCGGGACAGCCGCACTGGTCTTTCTCTCCGCCCATTACGGCTTCGGGAACGGAGCCGTCGGCAAGTCGGCGCTCGCCATTGCAGCGGCCAAGGCGGCGCTGCCGACCGTCGAGCTCTTTTTCCTCGCCGTATTGTGCAACGTGCTCGTCTGCCTTGCCGTCTGGATGTCGTTCGGCGCCCGTTCTTCGACGGACAAGGCTGTGGTCATCGTGCCCCCCATCGCGGCCTTCGTTGCGGCCGGCTTCGAGCACTCGATCGCAAACCTTTATTTTCTACCCTACGCCCTGGCCATCAAGGCCTGGGCGGGGCCCGAGTTCTGGAGCGCCCTCGGCCAGACGCCAGCGACCTACTCCGGCATCACCGTGGCCGGGACGCTGCACAACATCGTCGTAGCCACGGTTGGCAATCTGCTCGGCGGCAGCCTGATGGTCGGCGCGGTCTACTGGTTCGTCTATCTGCGCGGGCGCCGCTGACCTGGGCAGTTCCAGCATCCGCGCCGCCTGATCCCTGCAATCCATCGCCGACGTCTCGGCCGGAATGGGCCATTGCGCGATGGCGATCCCGGCAGGATTCGAACCTGCGACCCTCTGCTTAGAAGGCAGATGCTCTATCCAACTGAGCTACGGGACCTGACCGGCAGCCTGCGCGGCGTTTTCCTACCATGAAATTGCCGGCGGGAGCGAGGCTCGGGCGTCAGAGCGCCCGACCTGCCACACCCGCCTGACCTGCCGGAGCCGGGAGAATGCCTCGCTGGCCGCACGGCTCCGGGACATCCGTTTGCAACGCGATGCCACAACCGGCGCCGAGCGCACCGCTGCCGCCGGTCAGCCGCGCGGCCTCAATGCGTCCACGATCCGATGCGGCCGAACTTGAAGTTGTCGGCGTAGGACTTCTTGACGATCTTGCGGGGCTTCGGCTGCTCGACGCGGTAGGCGATGCCGTGCCTCTCCGCGTAGGCCACCGCCTCCTCGAGCGTGTCGAAGGTGAGCCGCACCTGCGCCCGCGTATCCGCACTTCCGGTCCAACCCATCAGCGGGTCGATGACGCGCGGCGCCGCCGGCTCCTCCTCGAGCACCCACTCCTTGGTGCGGGCGAGCCCCGACTGCATGGCCGACTTCGCCGGACGATAGATGCGCGCCACCATGGCCTGTCTCGTGCTCCTTCCCGTGCTCCTTCGCCAGTTCACCGGGCTGCCGGCGCCCCTAAGGCGGTGCCGCCCCGCGCCGGCCTCCTCCGGCTGGTCGGGGCAGAGAGATTCGAACTCCCGACTTCCTGCTCCCAAAGCAGGCGCTCTACCAGGCTGAGCTATACCCCGTGACCGGACCAGGGGCCTCAGATGCCGCGTTCGGCGAGGCCCGTCAAGCAAAAGGGAGCCCCCGGGCCACGCAGCCCGCCGTCCAGGGTCCGCCGCGGCGCGATCGAACGTCCGGCAGCCGTCTCAGCCCGCCGCAAGTCGCGTTCCCTGACGGTCGGTGGCGGCGACGCCTGCGTAGTTCATCGCGCGGAACCATTTCATATACTCGACGTATGTGATCGGCTCGTACCTGGGCGGATTGTCGGGGCTTGTGCAGGTCGGCAGGCAGCGCATCACGTAATCCGCGCCGCAATCGAAGAAGAACGGCAGCGCATAGCGCTCCCCGCCCGAGGCGTTGATGACGCGATGCGGCGTCGCCAGGAACCGGTCGTTGGTCCATCGGCGGAGCATGTCGCCGCCGTTGACGAGAAAGGCGCCGTCGATGGTCTGTGCGTCGATCCACCGCCCGCTCGGCAGACGCACGGAAAGCCCCGCGACCTTGTTCGGCGCAAGCAGCGTCATGAAGCTCGTATCGGTGTGGGGCGCCAGTCCGAACTCGTTCTCAGCGTTGGGGTCCGCCGGCGGGTAGTGCGACATGCGCAGCTTGAACATCGGCTTGGCGAACGCCTCGTCGAAGTAATCCTCCGGCAAATCGAGGGCCAGCGCGTAGACCGGCACAAGGCTCAGCGCCAGCGCCTCGAGCGCGCCGGCGTAGGCAAGGCACGTCTCGCGAAAGCCAGGAAGTTCACGCGGCCATTTGTTCAGACAGCGATACGGCCTGCCGGCAACGACGTCCGGGTCGTCAGGCGCGAGTTCCCGCCCCAGAAAGAACGCCTCGTTGACGTTCGGCTTGTTGTTGGCGTTGAGCGCGGAATGGCGCGTGGTGCCGCCGCGCATCGGCAGATAGCCGATGTTGTACTCGTTGAGCCGGACCTCGAGCTTGCGCTCGAGCGGCAGATCGTGGAACCGCTTCGCTTCCGCGTACGCCGCATCGATCAGCGCCTGCGGGATGCCGTGATTGGTGATGAAGTAGAAGCCGACGTTCTCGAAGACATGCCGGATGTCGGCCGCGAGCCGCGCCTTGGCGCCCGGCGCACCCGCCCGGAAGGGGCCGAGATCGAGCACCGGAATCTCTTCGACCGCGTCGGGCCGGATCGGAGGAAGGGACGGAGCCGGCGAGGTCATGGACGCCTCCTTTGCGACCGCACCTGCCAACTCCCGCACCGGGGATGCCGCCTGTCAAGCCGCCCTGCGATCTGCCCCGCCGCCACCCCGAGGCGGCAGGTGCTCGACAGCGGGCCACGAAACCGGGCACAGTCGCCCGCGACCGGAACTTGTGAAAAGGACCTCTCCATGCCCGCCGCCATTGCGCCGCCCACCCAGCAGATTCCCGGCGTCTATCACCGCAAGGTCGGCGACATCGTGGTCAGCGCGATCAGCGACGGCTTCCTCGACGGCACCCTCGACGTGCTGCGCAACATCGACCCTGAGGAGGCGCGCAGGATCCTTACGGAGAACTTCCGCCCGGCCCGGCGCACGGCGGTCAACTGCTTCCTGATCTACTCCGCCGGCCGCCTCGCCCTCGTCGAGACCGGCTGCGGCAACTACATGGCGGCGACCGGCGGCCAGCTCCTGAAGAACCTCAAGGCGGCCGGCGTCGATCCGGCAGCGATCGACACCGTGATGCTCACCCACATGCACCCGGACCATTCGGCCGGCCTCACCGACATGTCGACCGGGCAGCGCAACTTCCCGAACGCCGAGCTCGTCATGCATGAGAACGAGCCCAGACACTGGTTCGATGATGCCGCCATGGCGCGCGGCACCGAGCGCGAGAAGAAGCTTTTCTTTCAGGCTGGTCGCGAGCAGGTCGAGCCCTACCGGTCGCGCTGGCGCCTCTTCCAGAAGGGAGAGGTCTTTCCCGGGGTCACCGCGATGCCGTTCCATGGTCACACCCCGGGCCATACCGGCTATCTCATCAGCTCGAACGGAGAGCAGCTTCTCATCTGGGGTGACATCGTGCACGTTCCCGAGGTGCAGACGGCGCGCCCCGAGGTGTGCATGGCCTTCGACAGCGACACGGGTGCGGCCGAGGCGACGCGCCGCCGCGTCTTCGACATGGTGGCGACCGACAGGCTGCTCTTCACCGGAATGCACCTGCATTTCCCCGGCTTCGCGCGGCTCGTGAGAAGCGGCAGCGGCTACCGCCTCATTCCCGCTGCCTGGGAGCATGCGCTCTGAGGCGGCAGCGCGGATGTCTGCCACGATTTCGTCCGACAATGCGGGAAACGTGCTCGATGTTCTGCGTCGCGTGCACGCCGATTGTCCAAGGATCACGCAGCATCGTGCTGCGCCTGCGCGGGCGACCGGTGTCGCGGCTGAGACCATTTGCGCACGCCATGATCTCGATCGGACCGGACTGCTGACGCGAGGGGCGCCGACATAAAAGGGGGGACCCATGAAGCTCTTTGCCGGACTCAATCCCTGGATGCTGCCGCTGGCCGCGGCCGTGAGCTTCCTCTTCGGCGGCGTCTGGTACGGGCTGCTGGCCAAGCCCTGGATGACCGCCGCCAAGCTGACCGAGGCCGAGATCAAGGGTACGGGGGGGCCATCGGCGACGCCCTTCGTCATCACCTTCATCGCTCAGGTCGTCATGGCCTGGATGCTGGCTGGCCTCATCCTGCATCTGGCGAAGGCGGGTGTCGCAGCCAACCTGCGCAACGGCATGATCACGGCGGCCTTCATCTGGCTGGGATTCGTCGCGACCACCCTCGTCGTCAACCATCGCTTCCAGATGAAGAGCTGGGCGCTGACCTTGATCGATGGCGGCCACTGGCTCGGCGTCCTGCTGATCCAGGGCGCGATCCTCGGCGCCTGGGGGCTCGCCGGGTCATGACCTCTGCCGTACCGCAGACATCGTTTCGTCGAGGCCGGCGCGGACCGCACCGGAGGCGTCATTTGTGGAGCCAGCCTTAATGCCCGATGCGAACCTGACCGCTGGCGGCGCGTTGCTCCGTCGCCTCAAGATTTTAGGGATCGATTTCGTCCTCGGAAACGCCGGAACGGATTTCCCTCCGCTCATCGAGGCGATGGCCGAGGCCCAGCAGCGCGGCCATGCGCACGAGTTCCCGGAGCCCGTCGTCGTTCCGCACGAGCACGCGGCGATGAGCATGGCGCACGGCTACTACATCGCCACTGGCAAGCCGCTCGCGGTGATCGCCCACACGAACGTCGGCCTCGCCAATTGCATCATCGGCGGCATCAATGCCGCATGCGACCGGGTGCCGATCCTTCTCTTCTCAGGGCGCACCCCGATCACCGAGCGCGGCCGGCCCGGTTCGCGGTCGATCCCGATCGGCTGGGGCCAGGAGATGCGCGACCAGGCCGGAATGCTGCGCGAGCTCGTCAAATGGGACTATGAGCTGCGCTTTCCCGAGCAGGTGCCGGAACTCGTCGATCGGATGCACGCCATCGCCCTCTCGACGCCGCCCGGTCCTGTCTACATGAGCCTGCCGCGAGAGGTTCTTGCCGACGCCTGCCCCGGAGGGGAGGTCGCGCGACCCGTCACCATGCGGCCCGCTGCGGCAACGACCCCGCCGGAGCGCATTCGCGAGGCCGCCGGCCTGATTGCCGCCGCCAGGCATCCTGTGATCTTCGCGCAGACGGGACCGCGCACGCGATCCGCCTTCGAGACGCTCGCGACGCTCGCCGACCGGTGGGCCATCCCCGTCGTCCAGTACTGGGGGACACAGCCGGCGATTCCGACGCGGCATCCGATGTGGGCGGCAAGCGAGCCGGCGCCATGGCTCGAGGAGGCCGACGTTGCACTCGTTCTCGACAGCCTCGTTCCCTGGAACCCGGACACGCACGCGCCGCGTCCAGACTGCAGGATCGTCCAGATCGGCCCGGACCCGCTTCACGCCCGCTTCCCGGTGCGCAATTTCCGGACCGACCTGGCGCTGGTTGGAACGCTGGAGGACATCGTGCCGGCGCTCGCCGCAGCGATGCCGGCCAACCCGCCGGGGCATGTCGCGCACCGACGCAGTGCGATTGCCCGGAGAACCACGGACATCCATCGCCGGATCGACGCCGCAGCGGAGGCTGGCGGCGGCGCGCCGATGAGCAAGGCCTGGGTGGCCCGCTGCCTCTCGGACGCCTTGGCGTCCCGCCCGGGTGCAACCGTCGTCTCGGAACTCGGCGTACCGATGGACCCCATGCGTCTCGACCAGCCGCTGTCCTTCGTGCAGGCGCCGCACGCCGGCGGCCTCGGATGGGGATTTCCGGCCGCCCTCGGCATCCAGCTCGCCGACCGCGACCGGCTGGTCGTCGCCGCCGTCGGCGACGGCTCCTACATCTTCTCCAATCCGACGGCCTGTCATCAGCTCGCCGAGGCCTTGCGGCTGCCGGTGCTCGTTCTGGTCCTGAACAACACCGAATGGGGGGCGGTGCGCCGCGCGGTGAATGCGATGTATCCGGGCGGGGCGGCGGCCAAGGCCAACCGCATGCCCTTCACGTCGCTCGCGCCTTGCCCGGATTTCACCCAGGTCGCGGCCGCCAGCCGCTGCCGGGCGGAGCGCGTCGAGAAGGGAAGCGATTTGCCTGACGCGCTCAGGCGCGCGCTCGATCATGTCGCGACACGGCGCGAGCCGGCCCTCCTCGATCTCGCCATCGCTGTCTGATCAAGCGGGTCGCGCGGCCGCCGTCGCCGGGAAGCACGCCGCCTCGAGACGGTTGCCGTCGGGATCGCGCACGAAGGCGGCGAAATAGTCCGTCATCGCCGCCTTGCGCGGGCCAGGGGGTCCATCATCGCGCCCCCCATGGGCCAGGGCCGCGGCATGAAATGCCCTGACCGCCTCCTCGGATCTGGCCCTGAGGCACACGTGCGCGCCGGTCGCTTCCGCAACCGGCGCCATTGTCGCGCGCAGATTGAGCCACAGCTCCGGATAGCGCTTGCCGTAGCCCATCGCGCCGCTGCGATCGACAAGGCGGGTGAGCCCCAGCGGCGCAAGCACGGCATCATAGAACTCTGTGCTTCGCGTCAGATCGCTGACACCGAGCGAGACGTGGTCGATCATCGTTCCTCTCCCTTGCGTCAGGAAAGCTGCGCCCGGAGCGCCGCCGCCGCTGCCAGCGGGCCGATCACCATCGCGGCGAGCGAGATCGCGGCCAGCATGGCGAGCGACGGGACCGCCCCGCCGGTCCCGAACGTTGCCGCGCTGACGGTCGAGATGCCGAAGATCAGCGTCGGCACGTAGAAGGGCAGCACCAGCAGCGCGACGAGCAGCCCGCCGCGGCGGCTTTGCAGCGTCAGGGCGGCGCCGATGCCTCCGAGAAAGCTCACCGCCGGCGTGCCGACGAGCATCGAGGCGACGACCACCGGCTGCAGCCCCCATTCGAGGTTGAGCAGCAGACCGAGCACGGGGCCAAGCAGAATGAGCGGCAGCGCGGTGGTCAGCCAGTGAGCCAAACACTTGGCCAGGGTGACGGCCTCGAGCGGCAATGGTGCGGTGGCGAGCACGTCGAGCGTCCCGTCCTCGAGATCGGTCTCGAAGATGCGGGGAAGCGACAACAGCGCCGAGAGCAGCAGCGCGATCCACAGGACGCCGGGTGCAATGCGCTGCAGGAGGTTCAGGTCCGGCCCCAGGGCGAACGGCAGGAGCGAGACGACCACGACGTTGAACCCGAGGGCCGTCCCGACGGCGCTGCCCTCGCGCACCGCGAGGCGCAGGTCGCGGCGCAGGATTTCGAGGAATGCCATCATTCGGCAACCGCCTGCCGTTCGAGGCGCAACTCCCGGCACGATTTCAATCCGAGCGGGACGTGCGTCGCCGCGACGACGATGCCGTCTGCCGCCAGATGCTCCTCGATCATGCGAGCAAACGCCGCCGCGGCCTCCGCATCGAGTGAAACGGTCGGCTCGTCAAGCAGCCAGACCGGGCGGCGAACCGCGAGCAGGCGGGCCAGCGCCAGGCGGCGGCGCTGTCCCGCCGACAAATAGCCGGCCGGCACCTCGCCGAGATCGCCGAGACCGAGGCGGTCGAGCGCCTTCTCGAGCCGGCAACCGCGCGCAGCGGATGTCGACGCAGCTTCCGTCGCGAGGCACCGCTGCCAGAACGCGAGGTTTTCGCGAACGCTCAGGCGAGGTTTGATGGCGTTCTGGTGTCCCACGAAATGTATCCGCTCCGCCGGCGCGTCGCCGTCGTGGGCGAGCGTGAGTGACACGCTTCCCTCCGCCGGCCGAATGAATCCCGCGAGCGTGCGCAACAGCGTCGTCTTGCCGGCGCCGTTCGGGCCGGTCAGCAGAAGGGCTTCGCCGCCCCGCACGACCAGCGAAAGGTCGCTGATGACGCGAAGACCGCCGCGGTCCACCGACAGGCGATCTGCTCTGAGCTCAGCCGCCGCCGTGCGGGTCACGCGAGCCCGCTCCGCGCATGCCGTCGCGAAGGCGCACCCGCAGACAACGGTTGACCGCATTTCGCGGCGGTGTTCGGCGCAAGCCCCGAGCCCGGAACCTGGGGCATGCCGCCGGTGTCTGCCCACCGGCGCGCGTTGCTGCATGGCGATGTCGGACCGAGGGCCATCACCCTTTCATCACGTCGCAATGGGTAAATCTGACGGCATTCATCGGGGACTTGCGCCTGATGTGATCTGGGTCACTGCCGAACGGGCCCGGCAGCGGCATTCTAGGCACCAACGGAGCCGATTTGAACAGAGGGGCGTGTGCCCGGCACCGCCCCGGCTCCCTTCCTCCCACCCCATCTCCGGTTGTCGGCCCTCGCCTTGCCACCATCGCTGAACAGGATGGCCGGCACGGACGTGCAGCGACCGGCCGGGTGGCGGAGGCGTCCGATTGCGGACGATCGCCCGCCCTCTTCCCGCACAGCCTCGAGGCCATCCGTCCGGCCGGCAGGGTTTGCCGCCGCCGCGCCCGCCTTGCGTCCGCCGGACGCAGCCTTCGCGCGCGCCCGAGGCTGGCATCGCCCGGAGGGGTTCGCTAACGTCGGGCTCGGGTCTCCGGACTTGGCGCCGGGGCGTTCAGGACGGCGAGGCAACAAGACAAGCGGGCAGCGCAGGCCGATGAATGACTTTCTCACTCAGCGCCGGGCCATGGTCGACAGCCAGGTTCGGCCGAGCGACATTACCGACCGGCGGATCCCGCGGGCGATGCTGGCGGTGGAACGCGAGCGGTTCGTCCCGGCGCATCGCCGCGCCGTCGCCTACATGGACGGACACATCCGTCTCTCGGACGCGGACGGCGGGCGCTTCCTGCTGGCCCCGCGCCTCCTTGCCAAGCTCCTGCAAAGCCTCGATCTTTCCGACGATGCGGTGGTGCTCGACATCGGCTGTGGCAGCGGCTACTCGACCGCCGTCATCGCTCGCATCGCCTCGCGTGTCGTGGCCCTCGAAAGCGACGAGCAACTGGCCCGCGAGGCGCGCGCGCTGCTCGGCGCGCTTGCCGGAGTAAAGGTCGCGACGGGACCGCTGGTCGACGGGGTCGCGGACGAGGGGCCCTATGACGGCATCCTCGTCAATGGCGCCGTGGAGGTCATGCCGCCGGCGCTGCTCGATCAACTCAAGGACGGCGGACGGCTGGTTGCCGTTCAGAGGGTCGGCATTGTCGGGGCCGCGACGCTCTGGCAGCGTTCGGGCACGCATTTCGATGCGAGGACGCTGTTCGAGGCGGAGGCCCCGCTCCTTCCCGGCTTCCAGCGCAAGCCCGAGTTCGTGTTCTGAGCGAGCGGCGGAGGCGCCGTTCAAGCCGCTTCGGGGCAAGGGGCGGGTCAGTCCCGCGGAACGCCTTTCACCCGCGACGTTCCCGCCGGCGCCGACGGCGGGGGCCGCGCCTCAGCGTGCGCGCGGAGGCTGTCCGCGCTTCGCCCGGCGGGCATCGCCGATGGCGAGCAGCCGCTCCCAATCCTCGGGACGTACCCGGTTGTACCGCTCCCGCCAGCCCGGGTCCGGCTTCCAGGCAAACGGGGCCGTGACCGTTGTCCGCGGACCCGTCGCGCGCTCGAGCAGGCTCAGCGCGAGCCGCACGATCTCGCGTTGCATGTCGGGCCGATACGGGTGCCCGCACGGGTTGCCGAGCGGAAAGTCGACGAACAGGAAGCGGGCGACGCCGCAATGCTCGACGATGTCCTTGGCCGATCCGATGACGACCGTTGCAAGCCCGTTCGCCTCCAGGTGCCGCGCAACCAGACCGACGGTCTGGTGGCAGACCGGTCAAAGCGCGGTCAGAATTGCCGCATCGGCGCCGTCCGCGCGCAGACGGCGAAGGATCTCAGGCGCATCCCTGGTGAGGGTCTTCGACTGACTGTAATCGGTCGGCGCACCGCAAAAGTTGGCGGCAAGACCGCCGACGACGCCCTCCCGGGCGAGGGAGGCCAGGGCGTCGATCGGCAGAAAAGTCTCGCGATCGTCGGTGTGCGTCGCCTCACGATCCCAGGCGAGATCGGTGTCGAACGTCGCCGGCGGCGCGGCGACCGGCGCCGACCAGACCTGCTTGCGTCCCTTGGCGTCGCGATTGGACCGATCGGGAGGACCGGCGGTCGTCACGAGGCCGATCCGGCAGTCGGCGAGCGGTTTCGGCAAGGGTGCGAACGGCACGTCGGGAAATGTCGCCCACCGATAGTCGTTCTCGTATCCGAGGGCGCGGTAGTAATTGCGGGTCCGTTCCATGTAGCGGACCGGCTCCCCATCCCTCGCGCCTGACATTGCGGCCTCCCTGCGAGTTAGCGCCGCGCGAATTATCCACCGCGGGCGGACCGGTGCAACGGCAATCTTCCTGAGCCGCCGTCCCCGGCGCCGGCGGCCGCAACTCTTTACCGATCGTTCAGCGAATCGGTCGCGAATGCCAGCAGGGCCGCCTGACCCATCCGGGTTTTTGCGCCCGACGTCGAGTCTGCGGACCTTGCAGCGTTCCGCCGGGTCGCGAAGGTCAGTTGGAGCCTGTTGCATGCAGTTGCCGCCACGTGTCGAGACGATCGCGACGCTGCCCGTCCGGGTCGGGTTGGCGCGTCGACTGTGCGGCAGCGTTGCCGTGCTCGCGGTGCTCGCCTCACCTCTGCACGCCGAGACGCTGCGTCAGGCGATGGCAAGTGCCTACGCCAACAACCCGCGGCTCGATGCCGAGCGCGCGCGCCTCAGGGCGACGGATGAAGACGTGCCGCGCGCCAAGGCCGGCTTCAGGCCCAGCGTGACGGGCCAGGCCGACACGGGATGGCAGAAGATCGAAACGACGCCGCGTTTGTCATCGAACGGCGCGACCTCGCCGTGGGGCTATTCGATCAATGTCGTCCAGCCCGTATTCAGCGGGTTTCGCACGGTCAACGCGGTGAACGAGGCGGAAGCGAATGTTCGCGCCGGCCGGGAGCTTCTGCGCAACGTCGAGCAGCAGGTGCTGCTCGAGGCCGTGACGGCCTACTGCGACGTGGTGCGCGATCAGGCGGTCGTTCGCCTGCGCGAGGGAAACGTGGCCGTCCTCACCAAGGAGCTCGCCGCCACCGAGGCGCGCCGCGAGGTGCGCGAGGTCACCCGCACCGACGTGGCGCAGGCCCAGGCGCGCCGGGCCCGCGCGCTCTCGCAGCTCGATCTCGCGCGCGCCAACCTGAAGGCCAGCCGCGCCGCCTTCGAACGGGTCACCGGACGGCCGCCGGCGCACCTGACCCCGCCGACGCCGCCGAACAAGCACCTGCCGAAATCGCTCGATCAGGCGATCGCCGTCGCCGAGAAGGAGAATCCCAACGTCGTCGCCGCGCTCTATCGCGAGCAGGCGGCACGCCATGCGATTGGCAAGATCCGCGGCGAGCTGCTGCCCGACGTGCGCCTCGAGGCCAGCTACGGACAACGCTTCGATGCCACGCGCGGCGAGCAGGAGCGCGAGAGCGGCACGATCGCCGGCCGGGTCACGATTCCGCTCTATGAAGGCGGCGAGACCTATGCGCGGGTTCGCCAGGCGAAACACACCCAGGTGAGCCGGTTGCAAGAGATCGAGCAGGCGCGCTCCGAAACCCAGGCGGCGGTGACGCAGGCCTGGTCGCGCTTCCATGCGGCGCGCTCGCAACTGAAGTCCGATCAGGTGCAGGTCGAGGCCAATCGCACGGCGCTCGAAGGCGTGCGCGAGGAAGAGCGGGTCGGACAGCGTACCCTGCTTGAGCTGCTCAATGCCGAGCAGGAGCTGCTCGACGCCGAGGTCCAGCTCGTCATCACCCGGCGCGAACTCATCGTCGCGGCCTATACTCTCTTGCAGCAGATGGGCCGGCTCAACGCCGAAGAGCTCGGCCTCGCCGATCTGACCTACGATGCGACGGCGCACTATGAGGAGGTGCGCTCGAGGTGGTTCGGCCTCGACATCACCCGCGGCAATGGGCGCCGCGAGGCGATCGACGTCACCATCGAGGGCGATCCCGAATGGCTCATGGATGAGTAGGTTCGCCGCTGCCGCCCCGGCGATCGTCCCGTTTCGATCGATTCATCGCGAAGACTGTTGAGACGCTGCAACGCCCCCCGGGAAACCTGCAGCGGCCGTCTGCATTTGCCGTGCCTGCCGCCACAGTTGTTGATCTAACAGACTGTGGACAAGCTCGGACGAACAAGGCCGGGCTCCGCCGGAATCAGTGTAGCCCGAAACTCCGATCGCGGGCTTTCAGCGGCGGAGTGGCTGCGTTCCGGCGTTTTGTGCAGAAGCGGCAGGTGACATGATGACAGCGTCGAAGAAATCCTCGCCCCTCACGGCCCGAAGGCAAATTTCGGTGGCGGCGCGTCTTGCCTGCGCCGCAGTCGTCGCAAGCTGCGCCATGTCATCCGCCGCGGTGGCGCAATCGCTCAGAGAGACCCTCGCCGCCGCCTACAAGTACAATCCGCGCCTCGATGCCGAACGCGCGCGCCTCAGAGCGACGGACGAGGAGGTTGCCCGGGCGAACTCCGGCTACCGACCGACAATCACGGGGAGTGCCGATGCCAGCTGGCAACGAACCGAAACCAAGCCTAGCTCTGCGAATGATGGCGAGATCTATCCCAAAGGCTACGGCGTCAACGTCACGCAGCCCCTTTTTCGGGGATTTCGCACGTTGAACGGCGTGCGAGAGGCCGAGGCGATCGTGCGGGCGGGACGCGAGACGCTCCGCACGGTCGAGCAATCCGTGCTGCTTGAGGCCGTGACAGCCTACATGGACGTGGTGCGCGATCAGGCGATCGTGCGGCTGCGCGAGAACAACGTCAATGTGCTCACCCGCGAGCTCAGGGCGACGCAGGACCGCTTCTCCGTCGGCGAGGTGACCCGCACCGACGTGGCGCAGGCGGAGGCGCGCCGCGCCGCAGCCATCTCGCAGCTCGATCTCGCACGATCGAATCTGAAGACGAGCCGGGCGACCTTCGAGCGGGTGGTGGGAGCGCCGCCGAGCAATCTCGTCGACCAGCGGCCGCAGGAGAAGTTGCTTCCGAAGTCGATCCAGGACGCCATCGCGATCGGGATGAAAGAAAGTCCGGCCGTCGTCGCCGCACTCTACCGGGAGCAAGCGGCGCGTTATAACGTCGACAAGACTTGGGGCGAGCTGCTGCCCACCGTCCAGCTCGAGGCGGCCTATTCGCATCGCTATGATCCAAGCCGCAGCGCGGACGAGAGAGAGGATGCGTCGGTCACCGGCCGGGTATCGGTTCCGCTCTATCCGGCGGGCGAGGTTCAGGCGCGCGTGCGTCAGTCGAAACACACGCATGTCAGTCGCATCCAGGAGATCGAGCAGAACCGTACGGAGGTGCAGGCGGCCATCGTGTCGGCGTGGTCGCAGCTCGTCGCGGCGCGCGCGCAGCTCGAGTCCGATCAGGTCCAGGTCAACGCCACGCGAACCGCACTCGCGGGCGTGCGCGAGGAGGAACGCGTCGGCCAGCGCACGCTGCTCGATGTCCTCAACGCCGAGCAGGAAGCGCTCAACGCCGAGGTTCAGCTCGTCACGACGCAACGCAATCTGGTTGTCGCTTCGTACAACGTGCTTGCTGCGATTGGACGCCTCAACGCGGCCTATCTCGGTGTCGTGGATCAGGTGTATGACCCCGAAGTGCACTACCACGAGGTGCGGCGGAAGTGGTGGGGCATCAGCATCACGCATCCCGACGGGCGGCGCGAGCGCCACGACCTGTGGGAAACGCATGGTCAGCACCATCCGGCGAAGTAAGGGCGGCCGGCACGGATGAGCGTTCCCGAGGCCGCAAAGGGCCTTTGAAACCGCATTGCTCCCGCCGGCGCCCTGCCCACTCCGCGCCCAGAATGCGGTCTAGGCTTTCAGCCGAAGCCAGCCGGGCGCGGCGGCGCCGCCCACAGGCCGTGACGGGCGGCCGATTGAAGCGATGTGGCAATCATAGTACCAGGACCGGGGGCGCACGATCGGTCGCGGCTTCGCGCTTGGCCGGTTCGCGAGGGCAGGGACGATGGACATGGCACGCAACGACCAGGATCACGAGCAGTCGATGGACGACATCCTGGCGTCCATCCGAAAGATCATCGCCGAGGACTCAGCGGTAAACAAACCGGCCGAACGGGCTCCGCCCAAGGTGCCCGTCACCGCCTCAAGCCTCGACGATGTTCTGGGCCTGGCGGACGATCCGCCGGCGGAGCGGTCGGCCGTGCCGCCACCCCCGGCGCCGAAGCCTGCGCCGCACGTCTCCGAGAGCGGCGTGCCGTCATGGTCGTTCCCGAAGGCGCCGGCGGGCCCCGCCGCCGGGGGGACGCCGCGATCCTACCCGGGCGTGACGGCGCGATCGCCTGGCGTTGCGTCCCCGCCCCCCGCCACGCCGCCCCCGGTGCCGGCCGCGACAGAGGCGGCGCCGAAGCCGCCGACCTCCGCATCAACGCCAAGAACCGGGCTGGGCGCCTTTGTGCCAGGGCGGCCCGAGGCGAACATGCGACCCGCGGCTGCTGAGACCGGCGCGATCCCGGCTTCCCGTTTCGATCCCGCGCCGCACCGGCCTGCGGAGAGCAGACCGCCGGAGGAAAAATCGGCAAGCCTGTTTTCCAGCCCGGCCGACAAGGTTTCGACGCCATCGCCCGTGTCCGAACTTGCAGGACAGGAGACGTTGCGGGCGCCGACGCGCCCGACCGAGCCGCTTGGTGAAAAGCTGCCCTCGCTCGCCGATCGCATCAACGGCAGTCAGCCGCCGGCCTCCGCGCCGGGCCCCCGCGCGATCGGCGCGGGCGAGGAGGCGGTGAAGTCTTCGCCTTCGGTCGCCGCGGGCGTGCCTGCCGCATCCGCAACAGCGGCAGCGCCACCCGTTGCAAGCAGCCCGCGGCCAGCCGAACCCCTCGTGTCGCCCGAGAAGTCGGCGCTTGATGCCCTGCTCAAGGAAGCTGCGGGCGCGCTGCCGCCGATGCCCGGGTCTGCTGCCCAGCCTGCCGCAGGCTCCGCCGGCGTGCCGGCAACCGATATGAAGCCAGCGACCGCGGCTGCGGCAGGCATGGGCCCGTTGACGTCGTCCCCCGCAACGGTCGCACCGCCAAGTCCCGCACCCGTCGCGCAGGCCGTGGCCGCGGAGACGGCCGGCGCCCCGCGCACCCTTGAGGATACGGTCTCGGAGCTTCTGCGCCCCATGCTGCGGCAGTGGCTCGACCAGAACATGCCGCGCGTTCTCGAGAAGGCGCTGCGCAGCGAGCTCGCTGCCGGCATGACCAACAAGACGGACGAGCGCAAGTCCTGATCGGCGCAGGCTGAGCGAGCGGCGGCTGCGATCACAGCGACGCCGCGCGTGCGTCGCGTTGCTTGGCTCGCGCCCGTCGGCAGCCCGTTCGCTGCCGAGGCTTGCGCTGGCGGCGGGAGCGGGCGAAACGTAGCAGCGTTGACCGTCGTGTCGCGCCGGCCGGCCGCCGTCAGGCATCCCGGTGACGCGCGGTCTTGCGGCCTCCCTTTCGGCTTTCTCTGGCGATGCCTTGGCTGCCCCCTGCGGCGGCTGGCGCAAGAGGACAGGTTCGATGATGCAAGAGACGAAGTACTCACCTGCCGAGATCGAGGCCCGGGTCGCCGAGGCCTGGGAGCGCGCCGGCGCCTTCAAGGCGGGGCGTCCCGATCGTGCCGGACGGCCGGCCTATTGCATCGTCATTCCGCCGCCGAACGTCACCGGCTCCCTGCACATGGGCCACGCGCTCAACAACACCTTGCAGGACGTCCTTTGCCGCTTTGAGCGGATGCGCGGCAAGGACGTGCTCTGGCAGCCCGGGACCGACCACGCCGGGATCGCCACGCAGCTCGTCGTCACCCGCCAGCTCGCCGAGCGGCAGATCAACTACAAGGACCTTGGCCGCGAGGCTTTCGTCGGCAAGGTGTGGGAGTGGAAAGCGGAGTCGGGCGGCACCATCGTGCATCAGCTGAAGCGCCTCGGGGCGTCCTGCGACTGGAGCCGCGAGCGGTTTACGATGGACGAGGGGCTGTCGAAGGCCGTGCTCAAGGTCTTCGTCGATCTCTACAAGGCGGGCCTCATCTACCGCGACAAACGGCTCGTCAACTGGGACCCCGAGTTCCAGTCGGCGATCTCGGACCTCGAGGTCGAGCCGCGCGAGCACACAGGCTCCTTCAAGTGGTCGCGAGCCCAGGTGGACAAGGACGGAAACCCCGTTCTGTTCGAGCCGGCAAAGCTGAACCGCGTGCTCGACAAGGACCCGTCGGGGCACATGTACTACATCAAGTATCCGCTGGTCGGCGCCAGGTATGATCCGGACGATCCGGCGACTTTCGTCATGGTCGGCACGACGCGGCCCGAGACGATGCTCGGCGACACCGGCGTCGCGATCCATCCCGAGAACGAGAAGCTCAAGCAGCTGATCGGGCGGCGCTGCGAGCTGCCGCTCACAGGTCGCACGATCCCGATCGTCGGCGACACCTACGCCGATCCCGAGAAGGGGACCGGCGCCGTCAAGATCACGCCGGCGCACGATTTCAACGACTGGGAGGTCGGCAAGCGTTGCGGCCTTGAGGTCATCAACATTCTCGATGCCAGAGCGCATCTCAACGAGAACGTGCCGGAGCTCTATCGCGGTCTCGACCGCTTCACGGCGCGCAAGCGCATCGTCGAGGACCTGCACGCGCATGGCTTCCTCGAGCGCATCGAACCAAACACCCATTCGGTGCCGCACGCCCAGCGTGGCGATGCCATCGTCGAGCCGTGGCTCACCGACCAGTGGTACGTCGACGCGGCGACGCTGGCCAAGCCCGCGCTCGAGGCCGTGCGCGCCGGCAAGACCCGCTTTGTGCCGGAGAAGTACGCCAACGACTATTTCCGCTGGCTCGAGAACATCCAGCCCTGGTGCATCTCCCGCCAGCTCTGGTGGGGGCATCAGGTGCCCGCGTGGTATGGCCCGAAAAAGAAGGCCGGCGCGACCGACCCCAAAGATCTCACTTACGTCTTCAACGACCCGAATCCGACGCTGTTCGTCAGCGAGAGCGAGGGGGGAGCGCTCGCATCCGCTCGCGAGGAGTATGGCCTCGACGTGGAGATCGTCGAGGATGTCCACGCCGCCGTCAGGCAAAGCGCCAAAGACAATTCGAAAGCCTACATCTGGCGCGATCCCGACGTGCTCGACACCTGGTTCTCTTCGGCGCTCTGGCCGTTCTCGACGCTTGGCTGGCCGGAGCCAACCAAGGAGCTTGCCCGCTTCTATCCGACGAGCTGCCTCGTCACCGGCTTCGACATCATCTTCTTCTGGGTCGCCCGCATGATGATGACGGGCCTGCACTTCATGCGGGAGGTGCCGTTCCGCGACGTCTACATTCACGGTCTCGTTCTCGACGAGAAGGGCCAGAAGATGTCGAAGACCAAGGGGAACGTCATGGACCCCCTGGAGCTGATCGACGTCTACGGTGCCGACGCCTTGCGCTTCACGCTCGCGGCCATGACGGCGCAGGGCCGCAACGTGCGGCTTTCGAAGAGCCGCGTCGAGGGCTACCGCAACTTTGCGACCAAGCTCTGGAACGCGGCGCGCTTCGCCGAACTGAACGAATGCCGCCGCCTGGAGGGGTTTGACCCCAAGTCGGCGACCGAGACGCTCAACCGCTGGATCGCGGGCGAGACCGGGCGCGCGGCGGCCACGGTCACGGCCGCGCTCGAAGAGTACCGGTTCAACGACGCAGCGAGCGCCGTCTATCAGTTCGTCTGGGGAACGATCTGCGACTGGTACCTCGAGCTGGCGAAGCCGATCTTGAGCGGCGGCAGCGCGGCGGCGAAAGCCGAGACGCAGGCGATGACGGCTTGGGTGCTCGATCAGGCATTGGCGCTTCTCCATCCGTTCATGCCCTTCATCACCGAGGAGCTGTGGGCGAGGACGGGCGCGCACGGGCCGAAGCGTACCGCACTTCTCGCCCTCAGCGACTGGCCGAGCCTCACCGGTGTCGGCTCGGCCGCTGCCGATCAAGAGATCGGCTGGCTCATCCGACTAATCTCGGAGATCCGCTCGGTGCGCTCGGAGATGAACGTGCCGGCGGCGGCGAAGGTGCCGCTCGTTGTCGTCGGCGCGGATGCGACGACGAAAGAGCGGGCGAGCCGGCACCAAGACACAATTGTGAGGCTCGCTCGGCTCGAGGGCATCACGTTTGCGGACCAGGCGCCCAAGGGAGCCGCCCAGATCGTAATCGGAGAGGCGACGGCGTGCCTGCCGCTCGCCGGCGTCATCGACATGGCGGCCGAACGAAAGCGCATTGAGCGCGAGATCGACAAGGTTGGCGTCGAGATCAAGAAGGTGACCGACCGCCTCGGCAATCCGCAATTCATGGCCAAGGCGCCGGAGGAGGTGGTCGAGGAGTTGAAGGAGCGGCAGGTGGATTGGGAGGCGAAGGGGCGTCAGCTCGCGGCGGCGCTCGCCCGCATCGCGGCGCAATAGTTCTGGCGTGGGCCCTTCCGGTCACCGCCGCGAGGTGCCGCTCTTGCGCACATCAGGCCCGGCACGCGGCGGTGCGCCTGCCGCCATCGCCATGATGTGGCGCAGCGCCGCCTCGTCCAGCCGCGATTGATCCGCGTCGTCGGATAGCAGCCGCGGGCCGTATTCACTTCGCCAGATAGTTGCGGTGGACGAAGGCACCCGTGCCGCTGCGGGCCTCCACGAGAAGACCAGCCGCGTTCTCGCGCGCCTCGAGCCGCACGACATTAGGGATCACGCGCTCGCTTACGGCGCCCTTCTCCGTCTCGTCGAGGAATGCCGCCACCGCGGCAATCGAGGGCGCTTCCGGATTGGGGCGCGGCGCATCCGAGGCCGTGCCGGTCGCCCGCGAGCCCGAGGACTGCGCCTTGCCGGTGAGGGCTTCCGTCGCCGCCGCCCGGGCGAGCTTCGGCCACATCTTGCGGAACAGCCCGTTCGATGGGTAAACGTCGGCGCTCGACAGTCGCCCATTGATTGCGAAGACCACGCCGACGATGTCGGATCGCGCTGTCGCAGCGGGGGAGAGCGCGGCGACATAGGCATCCTGTGCCTGCCGCAGCTTCTCGTTTTCGAGCGCGAGCTGCAGGCTTGTGCGCGACTTCTCGGAGGCTACGGGCACGGCCAGAGCCGACGTCAACGCCTCCTGCACCTTGCTGACGTTGCGCCAGACCTCATGCTGGGCGTTCGCGCCGCCGCTCCCCGTAACGAGCCGGCGTTGTTGCAACGCTGCTTCGATGTCTTCTTGCGACCTCCGGAGGAAGCCCGCGACGCTGGCGGGGGGCTCGGCGGGCGCGCCGGTTGTGGTCTCGGGACGCGGCGCGGCCGGCTTTGCTGAACTCGCCATGGCGAGCTTTGCCTCCCGGGACGGCATCACCTGATCGGAAAGCGCGAAGCGTCGCGCATCTTCCTTGCCGCGAACCGCCCAGCGCCCCTGCTCGACGCAGTAGGCGCCGATCGGGATGAGACCGGAGCCCGGCTCGATCACCATGCTCACGGTAAGCACCCGGTCCTGCTGCCCACCCTTCACGATGTCGCCAAATTGCACGAACACGGGTTCTTTCCCGATGTTGCGCATCTTGAGCTCTTGCACATTGCCCGTCTCCAGCACCTCGACGGCGCCCTTCGCGAGCGCCTCCTGGAGGGTCAGCGGCACGGGGCCGGGGGCCGAGGGGCCGTGGACGAAGTAGACCGCTATGTTCTCATGCACGCTGGGACCTGAGATGCGTCCCGCCGGCTCGGCGGCCGATCGACCGGCGAACGAGGAAAGCGCGAGAATGCTTGCGGCGAGCAGCGGCAGGCCTAATCTCAGGTCCATGACCGATCTCCGGATCTGGGATCACTGTTACGCAACCACGCCGAGTATCGCCGCGACATTCGGGGAATTCGTGGTGCCGGCGGGGCAATTTGGTGGCGCGACGCACCGCCGGGCGTGCTCGCGCCGGGCAAAACGCGCATTGCGCAATCAGGGAGTGAGCAGATGGACTTCAAGGGCAAGGTGGCCGTCATCACGGGCGCCGCGAACGGCATCGGACGCGCCGCTGCGCTGGCGTTCGGCGCGCACGGCGCCAACGTCGTGCTCGTCGATCGCGATGGCGCCGGCGCCAAGGCTGCGGCGGGCGCCATCGAGCAGAAGGGCGGCAAGGCCGTGGCGGTCACGGCGGATGTAACGAAGTCGGCCGACGTTGCGGCCTACGTCAAAGCTGCGGTTGACGCTTACGGGCGGATCGACTGCTTCTTCAACAACGCCGGCGTCGAAGGCAAGCTCAAGCCCGTCGCGGAATACGACGAGGCGGATTGGGACCAGCTCATGAGCGTCAACGTCAAGGGCGTGTTCCTCGGATTGCGCCACGTGCTGCCGCAGATGATCAAGCAGCGCTCCGGCGCCATCGTGAACACCGGTTCGACCGCCGGCCTCGTCGGCACGCCCAATATGGCGGCCTATGTCGCCTCCAAGCACGCGGTTCTCGGGCTCACGAAGTCGGTCGCTGGCGAAGTGGCCGGCTACGGCATCCGGGTCAACGCGGTCTGCCCGGGCCCCGTCGACACGCGCATGATCCAGTCGGTGCTCGCCCAGGTCGATCCGGCGGACGCGGATGCCGCACGCAAACGCTACGCGGCGGCAATTCCGCTGGGGCGGTTCTCGTCGGCCGACGAGATCGCCAATACGGTGCTGTTCCTGTGCTCGGACTATGCAAGCGGGATCACCGGCGCGCAGTACGTTGTCGACGGAGGGCGAACGGCGACCGGCGGCGCGGTGACTGTCGTGGGAAAAAAGTAGGCCGCGCGCCGAAGGAACCGGGGCGCGGCCGTCCGGGGCCGCCGCCCGACCGTGCTGGCGTGCGAGGTCGCGCGGCAGGCCGCGTTCGGCGCCTGCGTGCGCTGCGCGTGTGGTTGCCGTCGGCGGTGCATCTCGCCAAGGACGTATTTTCGGTTGCGGGAGGGGAGCCATGACGAACCCGATCGGGGCGAGCCTTCAGGCCGGCAGCCTCGCATTGCGCTTCGGCTGGTATTTCGGTCTCAACCGCGTCGTCAGCTGGCGCACTGCGAGCCTGGCGCCGGCTCAACGCTACACCCCGAGGCGGCCCGTCCCCACGCAAGCCGAAGTCCTTGCCAGTCTCGTTGCGCTGTTCCTGCGCGATGCCGAAGCGGTCCGGGAAGGCCTCTATCCGCCGGACGAGGCGCCGCTCTCGTTGAGCGATCTTCTCGCGCGAACCCGCGCCATGCTTTCGGACTTGCCTGAGGCGGTGCGCCGGCGGGAAGCCAGGAACACCGCCAGCGTCAGATCGCACCCCGACGCGGGAGCCGTGCCGTCCTACTACGCGCAGGACTTCCACTTCCAGGCCGGGGGCTATCTCAGCGAGGACTCGGCGCAGCTTTACGATGTGCAGGTCGAGACGCTGTTTTACGGCGCGGCGGCGCCCATGCGGCGGGAGGCGCTGAGGCCGATCGCCGAGTACATGCGCGGGCGCGATCAGCGCCGTGTTCACCTGCTCGATGTCGCCTGCGGCACCGGCCGGTTCCTGCGTGATGTCCGCCGCGCCTGGCCGGCGATGCGGCTCACGGGGCTCGACCTGTCGGCAAGCTACCTCCGGGAAGCGCGCCGCCACATGGGGGATCTGAGACCCGCCGCGTGGCTTGCCGGCAATGCCGAGGCGATCCCGCTACCCGACGCCAGCCAGGACATCGTGACGGCGATTTTCCTCTTTCACGAGCTGCCGCCAGAGGTGCGCCGGCGCGTCGCGGCTGAGATGGCGCGCGTGCTCAGGCCCGGTGGCCTTTTGATCTTCGTGGACAGCCTGCAAATGGGCGACCGGCCGGGCTGGGACGGGCTCCTCGAGGCTTTCCCGGTGCGGTTCCACGAGCCCTACTACCGGCACTACAGCGTCGATGATCTCGATGCGATGTTTACGGCAGCGGGCCTTGCCGCGCAGGCAAGCTGGACGTCGTTTCTTGCGAAGGTGCTGGTGCGGACCAAGCCCTGAGCCCGGTCGCAAGACCGATCGGCACAGCCTTTTCGCATCTCCTCAGCCGGTGCTGTGCGCCCACTCCCAATAGAGCTTGCGGGCCTTGTGCATGATCGGGCCGGGCTGCAGCGCGCGCCCCTCGATGCGATTGATCGGAACGATCTTCGAGTTGTTGCCGGTGGAGAAGATCTCGTCGGCATCGAGGAAGTCGGAAACCTTCAGCGTCGTTTCCTCGACCGTCACCCCGGCCGCGCGCAGGAGCTCGATCGTGCGCGCCCGCGTGATGCCGGCAAGGAACGTGCCGTTGAGCGCCGGTGTCTTCACGACGCCGTCCTTGACCATGAACAGGTTCGACGTCCCCGCCTCCGCCACATTGCCCAGCATGTCGAGGACGAGCGCGTTGTCGAAGCCGCGCGACTTGGCTTCCAACACCATGCGGGCATTGTTCGGGTAGAGACAGCCTGATTTCGCATCGGTCGGCATTGTCTCGGGGCTCGGCCGGCGAAAGGGGGAGACGGTGATCGAGAAGCCCTTGGGCGGGTTCATCGGCGCGACATAGAGGCAAAGCAGAAAGCGCGTCGATTCGGGATTGGGCGGGATCGACGATCCGCCGACGCCGCCTTCGTCCGCCCAGTACATCGGCCGGATGTAGACGGCCTCCTTGGACTCGAACTTGCGCAAGCCGTCCTTGACGAGCCCCATGATGGTCTCGACCGAATGCGTCGGCTTGAGATTCAAGGCGCGCGCCGACCGGTTGAGCCGGGCGCAATGGCGATCGAGATCGGGTGTCACGCCTTCGAAGGCGCGCGCCCCGTCGAAAACCGAGGAGGCGAGCCAGAAGGCATGTGTGCGCGGTCCGGCGACCAGCACATTGCCCTGGTGCCAATCGCCATCGACCCACGTCCAGGTCTCGGTCTTCTCTGCCATCGTTCGCGCAGCCCCCGCAGCTCTTGTCGTTCAAATACCAATCGAACGCCGGAGCGGGGCTTCGGTCAACCCCGCCGGCAAATCGGTCGCGCCATGCCGCCAGAGCACGTGCCATCAGGGCGGGCCGGTCGACGGCGCCGGGCCGCCCCCGCTTTCAGACGCTGCGGCTTGCGATCGACCCCGTCGAAGTCAGATCCTCAAGCAGCGCCATCACGGCCGGCCCGCGGCACTTGAACGGATCGAAGCGCGAGGTCTCAGAATATTTCAGCAGCAGCGACGGATTGACCGTCTCCATGTTCACCCGCCCCATCGTCCAATTGCCGAACCGGCGCTCCTCGATCTCGCCGAACAGCATCATCGTGACGTCGTGGTGGCGTTCGTCGCTGAAGATCGCCTTGAGCAGGGTGGAGACCGCGCCGCGCCCGCCCTCGACGACCTGAACGAAGCTGTCGCTTGTGTGACACAGCAGGCCGGTGATGCCTCGCTTCGCGTTGTTCCGCCGGGACTGCTCGAGGATCGCATCGAACATCCCCGCAGGAACCGGCATCCGGATGCGGCTGGCATAGAGGCAGCGGACGATCATGTGAGGCCTCAGAGCTTGTTCGGGATGAGCGAGAGAAACTCGCGGCGCAGCGTCGGATCGGTCAGGAACGAGCCCCGCATGATGCTGTTGATCATCTTGGCCGAGCCGTCCTTGACGCCGCGCCAATGCATGCAGAAGTGATCAGCCTCCATCACGATCGCCATCCCGTCCGGCTTGACGAGGTCCATGAGCAGCTCGGCGAGCTGCGTCATGGCCTCCTCCTGAATCTGCGGTCGCGACATGATCCAATCGACGAGGCGGGCATACTTGGAAAGTCCGATCAGGTTGGAATGCTGGTTCGGCATGACGCCAATCCAGATGCGGCCCATGATCGGGCAGAGGTGATGACTGCAGGCGCTGCGCACAGTGAGCGGACCAACGATCATCAGCTCGTTGAGATTGGTCACGTTCGGAAACTCGGTGACGCCCGGCGCCGGCACGTAGCGGCCGCGAAAGACCTCATTGAGATACATTTTTGCGACACGCCGCGCCGTGTCCTGCGTGTTGTGGTCGTTCTCGATGTCGATGACGAGGCCTTCAAGGACGGCGCGCATCTTGGTCGTGACTTCCTCAAGCAGCGCCTCGTATTCTCCCGGCTCGAGGAAGTCGGCGATGTTGTCGTTGGCGAAGAACCGCCGCCTGGCACGGACGAGGCGCTCACGAATGCGCGCCGAAACCTCCTGCTCGCGCGTCGGTCGATTGTCCGATGAGCTGTCCATGCGCCCGTGATCCTCTCCTCCTCCAGTCCGCTCGCCCGGCACACGCCGTACGTTGCCGTCATCCATGCGCGCGGGCCCCGCGGGGGCACAACGACGATACACCGAAGTGGTCGAAGTCGTTTCAGAAAGTCGCGGTCTCGTCTCGTCGCAGCGTTAAGGGGAAATGCCGCCCACCCGCATGGATGATCGGGCCGGCGACGCGGACACTATACGCAGCGACGCAGCCGCCAGATCGTTCGGGCCGCAGATGCGTCGAGCGCTCAGGACCTGCAGAACTTGTCGTAGATCGCCTGGATGAAGCGTTTCGTCGTATCGTCGCTGATGCTGTAGTAAACGGTGCGGCCGACGCGACGGGTTTCCACCAGCCCTTCGTGTCGCAAGCGCGCGAGTTGCTGGGAAACGGTCGCCTGACCGAGGGCGAGCAGTCCCTCGAGCTCCGTCACCGATCGCTCGCGATCGGAGAGCAGGCACAGGATGACGAGGCGGTTTTCATGCGCGACCGCCTTCAGGAAATCCCGGGCCTTGCGAGCCTTGACCATGATGCTGGCAAGGTCCGAGGACAAGTCGCCCGGCCCAGCCGGCGTCACGGTCGGATCGTCGCTTTGTAGGTCTTTCATTGCGATGGTTGCGTGCGCAACGTCCTTCTCTTGCGGTGCAGGTACGGTAAGCCTAAGCGGTTATGCCGGCGACATCCAATAAGCACTGTCCGTCACCTTGCACACCGCGCGAATGACGGCCGGTCTGCGGCAGTCTGAGCAGCAGTTCGGACAGCAGCCCCCAGAAAAAGTCCGGTCCAGGATAGCCCGTGATTCGCCCGATTTCCTGCCCGTTCTCGATCAGAACGAACGTCGGTGACACGGTGACGGGTTGGGCGAGGCGGATATCCGATGCGGGCACGTCGGACATCAACATTCGCCGCAGCGGTGCCCGGCGGCCCTCGGCGGTGTTGGGGTAGACCGGTCCGATCTCGGCGTGCCATCGCGCGCACCACGGGCATCCGGGTTGCTCGACCATCACGAGTTCGGCAGCCTCCGCGATCCACAACCCGGCCAAAACCATCTGCGCAGCAAGGCTCGCGCCAAGAAGTCGCAACCACGTGCTGCACGATCGAGGAGGCATCTGGCGGGTTCCGGTTGTGCTACTTGTTCACCGGGCTTTCCGGGTCGAACAGGTAGGCTGTCAAATCGCGAATTTGCTCGATCGAGAGAAACTTGTTGTGACCGAAGCGGGGCATGTTCGAGCACGGTTGCACCGTCTGCGCATTCCAAATCTTGGCGTAGGCGCGCCTCGCCTCCTCGGGCTTGTATTTTCGGTCCTTGCCGTAGCCCGTGAGCGACGGGCCGAGCGTGCCGAAGCTCAATTCCTGCGGTGAAAGCTGATGGCAGGCATAGCAGTTGCCGCCGATCGGTCCCCCCGGCCGATCGCTGAACTGCCCGCCGGTGCCGCGCTGCGCAAGCTGCTGGCCCTTGCGCCAGTCGCCGATGACGTTGCCGTCGGCGGGATAGACCACCGCCGCATTGGCCGCTTCGATCAGCTTCCGCTCCTCCTCGGGCGACAGCTTGAGCTCGGCGGCGGAGCAGAGGCGTTGCGCCTCATCGGGCACGATCCGCGCCTGCCATTCCGGCGGGGCCTTGCTGAATGTCCGCTTGATGTAGTCGTCAACCACGTCCGGCTCGACGGCGCTCACACGGGGAATGCCGAGCACCACGGCGAGAATGAGGCCTGCAGCGATTGCCGTTCTTTTCATGGCGTCCTCCATCCGCCCCGCTATCGCTTGATCGAGGGCACGGCGATCTTTGCGCCGTTCGCATTGGCATTGAGGTAAAGGGTGAGCGCCGTGAGCCCGTCGGCCAGATAATCCGGTTCGGGCCAGCGCATCTGGCGGTAGCAGTCCCACAGCCGGTGCTGCATCGTGCGCACCTGGCTTTGCGAGACGCGATAGGTTGGCCACGATCCCATCGTCTCCTGCACCGCCTTGCCGGGCTTGGAGAGATTGGGCAGCGCCTGCAGACGGATGCGCTTGCCGTCCTCGGCGTGGCAGGTTGCGCAGGAGAAGTCCCATTGCCCGCCGCGGCGGAAGAACATCGCCCGGCCGACGGCGTACATCTCTTTTTCCTTGGGATGTTCGAGGCTGATCGCGATTTTGGAACCGGATGATTTGTTTGCGATGAAAGCAACCAGATCCTCCATGTCGGAGGTACGGCCCGGGCCGCCAAACCGGCGCTTGTTCACGTCGGTGGTGTCGAGACCCTGCAGCGTCACCATGCACCAATGCAGGCGCTGCTCGAGGTCCATGACCTTGTCCGCGTCCTTGAAATAGCGCGGCAGTTTGGCATAGGCGCCCTCAAGCTTGCCGGGGCCCTCACCCAGATCGCACTGCTCAAGCGAGACGTTCTTTGCGCCGCGCGCGGTCTTCCAGAGAATCTCGCCCCGATCGACACTGAGGTAACCGGGATTGGACAGGGGATCGCTGATCATCTCCCGGTATCGTTCGATCTCCCTCTCGGCGTCATTGGTTTGAGCGATCGGCGCCGCCAATGGCGCAATTAACAGCGCCGCACCAAGCAGAAGCAGCCTCACACGCACGTTCGGTCCTCCCTGTCCGACGAATTAGGGTTGTTTAGGGTTGCGGGGCCGGGGAGCCGTCGCTGCGTCGCCCTGCCCCTGGACAAACGAACAATACTTCCTGGCTCACCGGCCTGACAACATAATATTGACATATGATAATTTTCATATGTAATGGCTTCCGCATCACTGTGTGCGCCACATCAAAGACCCGGCGACAAAGGCCATCCAGCCTTGAACTGGAGGCAATGAAGGCGCGGGCGCCAGGGACGCTCGCGCGCAGCCGGCGGACCGGGCGTCCACGCAGACGAAACGCCCTGGAGGCGAGCGGAGGAACGAAGCATGGTGGGTGGAGACCGAATTCCATCGAGGCGCGAGATTCTCGCCGCGGCATTGGTCGGCACAGCCGCGATCGCGGTGGGTTCCGGCGACGCGCTTGCGACGCCCGAGCAGGTGGCCGAGGAGATCAAGAAGCTGTTCGGCGACAAGAAGCTGATCCCCGGCAAGATCAAGCTCGATCTGCCGAGCATCGCCGAGAACGGGCTCGTGGTTCCGCTGAATTTCGAGGTCGAGAGCCCGATGACCGAGAAGGACTACGTCAAGTCGGTCCACTTCTTCGCTGAGGGCAATCCGTCGGTCAACGTCGCGGCCTTCCATTTCACGCCGCTTGCACCGAAGGCGGCGGCCTCGTTCCGCATCCGGCTTGCCAAGACGCAAGACATCGTCGCCGTGGCGGCCATGTCGAACGGAGACCTGTACACCGCGCGCAAGGAAGTGAAGGTCACGATCGGCGGCTGCGGCGGCTGATCGGGCGATCGTTCCGCGGAGCGTCGATAGCCGGCGCCCCGCAAGAGTGCGGAACGCAGGGTTCCGCGACCGCAAGCAACCTTCAGCCCTTCGGCACACAGAGCGAGCGAGGCTCGAGAACCATGTCTGCACCCAAACCCACCCCCCGCATCCGGATGCCTGCGACGGCCAAGGCCGGAGAGGTCATCGAGGTCAAGACACTCATCAGCCACGAGATGGAAAGCGGCCAGCGAAAGGATGCGGCCGGAAACACCATCCCGCGCAAGATCATCAAGGAGTTCCGCGTGACCTTCAACGGCCGCGAGATCATGCGGGTCGATTGGTATCCGGCGATCTCCGCCAATCCCTACCAGTCCTTCTTCGTGCGCGTGCCTGAGACGGGCACGTTTGAGTTCACTTGGACCGATGACGACGGCTCCGTCTACAAGGCGGAGCAGAAGGTGACGGTCGGCTAAGGCGCGGCTCGCGCGGCGCGATAAACAGCGGCAGACCTCGCGTCGCATGCGGGCTGCGTGAGGACGAGCGGCTGCTGAGCCGGGGTTGGGAGGAGGCATGATTTCGCGCAGAGAGTTCGTGACAGCCGCGGCCGCGGCGGCGACGCTCGTCGGCGGTCATGGCCGGATCGGACGGGCGGCGGCGCAGGGTCGGCTGTTGCAGTCGGACCTTCTGCGGTTCGATCCGGTCGGCACAGTCACAATCGTGCACCTGACCGACATCCATGCGCAGCTGGTGCCTCTCTATTTCCGCGAGCCGTCCATCAACATCGGCGTCGGCGAAGCGAAAGGCCTGGTGCCGCACCTGACGGGAGAAGACTTCCTCAAGACGTTCAGGATCGGGCCGAAGTCGCCCGCTGCCTATGCGCTCACGCATCTCGATTTCGTCGAGCTCGCGCGCCAGTACGGACGCATGGGCGGCCTTGATCGCATCGCGACCATCGTCAAGGCGATCCGTGCGGAGCGCGCTGACAAGGTTCTCCTGCTCGATGGCGGCGACACCTGGACGAACAGCTGGACCTCGCTCAAGACGCAAGGTCAGGACGTCGTCGATGCCATGGCGAGCCTCAAGCCGGACGCGATGACGGGCCACTGGGAGTTCACGCTCGGCGAGACGCGCGTCAAGGAGCTGACCGACAAGCTCGGCTTTCCCTTCCTTGCCCAGAACATCCGTGACAGCGAGTTCGAGGACCACGTCTTTCCAGCAAGCCGCATCTTCGAGCGGGGCGGCGTCAGAATTGCCGTGATCGGCCAGGCCTTTCCTTTCACCCCGATCGCAAACCCGCGCTGGATGTTCCCGAAGTGGACCTTCGGCATCCGCGATGCGGACCTCGCAAAGGAGGTTGCGAGGCTCAAGGCGGAGGGCGCGGATCTCATCGTCCTCCTCTCCCACAACGGCTTCGATGTCGATCGCAAGATCGCGCGAACGGTGCCGGGCATCGACGTGATCCTGTCGGGACACACGCACGATGCCTTGCCGGAGGTCACCAAAGTCGGCAAGACCCTCATCATCGCCACCGGCTCCAACGGCAAGTTTGTCTCGCGCCTCGACCTCGATGTGCGGGGAGGCGAGATCAAGGCCCATCGCTATCAGCTCATTCCCGTATTCTCCGACGCGATCACGCCCGACCCGGAGACGGCGGCGATCATCGCGCGGCATCGGCGGCCGTTCGCCGCCGAACTCGGGCGCGTGCTCGGCCGAACCGAGACCTTGCTCTACCGGCGCGGCAATTTCGACGGCACGCTCGATAACGTCATCTGCGATGCCCTCCTCGCCGAGCGCGATGCCGAAATCGCGCTCTCGCCCGGCATCCGCTGGGGCACGAGCGTTCTGCCGGGCCAGGAGATCACCTTCGAGGACATCGCCAACGCCACGGCCATGACCTATCCGGCCTGCTATCGCACGGCCATGACCGGCGCTCGCCTCAAGGAAATCCTCGAGGACGTCGCCGACAATATCTTCAATCCCGATCCCTTCTACCAGCAGGGCGGCGACATGGTCCGCACGGGCGGGCTCGGCTACACGATCGAGATCGCCAAGCCGGCCGGGCAGCGCATCAGCGCCATGACCCACCTGCGAACCGGCGCCCCGATCGATCCCGCGAAAGAGTATGTCGTTGCCGGCTGGGCGAGCGTGAACCAGGGAACCGAAGGGCCGCCGATCTGGGATGTCGTTGCCCGCTACATTGAAAAGAAGAAGGTCGTGAGCGCCAGCGAGAGCGGGGCCGTCAAGGTGATCGGTGCCTGAGCGGTGGACTCCAGAAACGGGAGCCGTGCGCCGTCCCATGCCGGTACGGCTCGCATCCGCCAGGGACAAGGGCCCTGAGGCGGGACATGGAAAGGAGGCTCAAATGAGCGAGGAGACCAGTCGTCGGCGCTTCCTCACTGGCGCCGTTGCCGGCGGGCTTGCGGCCGCCGGCGCCGGTTCGGCTGGCGCACAAGACAAGGGGAAAGCCGCGACCGCCATCAAGAGCAATCCGAAGAATCAGCCGCCCAACGTCCCCTCCTGGTCGAAGGTGCTCGGCGATGGCGTTGCGACGCATCCTTATGGCAAGCCGTCCAAGTTCGAGCGCCACGTGGTGCGCCGCGACGTCGAGTGGTTGACCGCCTCGCGCGAAAGCTCCGTCAACTTCACGCCGCTGCACGAGCTCGACGGCATCATCACGCCCAACGGTCTGTGCTTCGAGCGTCACCACGGCGGCGCCGCCGAGATCAACCCGCTTGACCATCGCCTGCTCGTTCACGGCCTCGTCGACAAGCCGCTGATGTTCACGATGGACGACCTCAAGCGTTTTCCGAGAGTGAACCGCATCTACTTTCTCGAATGCGCCGCCAATTCCGGCATGGAGTGGCGCGGCGCCCAGCTCAACGGTTGCCAGTTCACGCACGGCATGGTGCACAACGTGATGTACACGGGCGTGCTTCTCAGGGATGTGCTGCGCGAGGCCGGACTGAAGCCCAACGCGCGCTGGCTGCAGGTGGAAGGCGCCGATTCCGCGGGCATGAACCGTTCGCTGCCGATCGAGAAGGCGCTCGCCGACTGCATTCTGGCCTTCAAGATGAATGGCGAGGCGCTCAGAACCGAGCAGGGTTATCCGCTGCGGCTTGTCGTGCCCGGGTGGGAAGGCAACATCTGGGTCAAGTGGCTGCGTCGGATCGAGGTTGGCGACAAGCCGTGGCTCGCGCGCGAGGAGACGTCCAAGTATACGGACCTGATGGCCGACGGCCGGTCGCGCCGTTACACGTTCATCATGGATGCCAAATCCGTCGTGACCAATCCGGCCCCGGAAGCGCCGCTTCGCTACAAGGGCCGCAACGTCCTGTCTGGCCTCGCCTGGTCGGGCCGCGGCCGCATCACGCGCGTCGACGTCACGCTCGATGGCGGACGCAACTGGCGCGAGGCGCGCATCGACGGCTTGGTGCTCGACAAGTCGCTCACCCGCTTCTACGTCGACTTCGACTGGCAGGGCGAGGAGCTGCTGATCCAGTCGCGCGCCCATGACGAGACCGGCTATGTACAGCCGACCAAGGACGAGCTGCGCAAGGTCCGCGGCGTCAACTCCATCTACCACAACAACGGCATTCAGACCTGGCTGGTGCGCAGCAACGGGGAGACCGAGAATGTCGAGATCGGCTAGGACAATCCTGCTGCTTGCCGCGATCGCACTGTCGGCGGCGCAAAGCGGTGCGGCACTGGCGCAGGCGTCTGCCAAGAAGCTCGGGCTCGGGCGCGAGGCGACAGCGGCCGAGATCGCCGCCTGGGACATCGACGTGCGCCCGGATGGCCACGGCCTGCCGCCCGGCAAGGGCACCGTGAAGCAGGGCGAGGAGCTCTTCACCGCATTGTGCGCGGCCTGTCACGGCGACTTCGGCGAAGGGCGTGACCGCTGGCCGGTGCTTGCCGGCGGCCATGGCACGCTGAAGAACGACCGCCCCGACAAGACCATCGGTTCCTTCTGGCCGCATCAGTCGACCGTGTTCGACTACATCAAGCGCGCGATGCCGTTCGGAAACGCCCAGTCCCTCTCGAATGACGAGATCTATGCGCTCACGGCCTATGTGCTGCACCTCAACGACGTCATCAAGGATGCGAACTTCGAGCTCAACGACAAGAATTTCCTCTCGATCAGGATGCCCAACGCCGACGGCTTCTACGACGACGACCGGGAGACCGCGGAGAAGCATTTCTGGAACCGCAAGGTCTGCATGAAGGACTGCCTCAAGACTGAGCCCAAGGTAACGGGTCGGGCGCAGGTCCTTGATGTCACGCCTGACAACAAGACGGCCCCTCGCGTCGATTGACCCAAGGCAAGGCGCTCACTTTTGCGGCCTGTCTAGTGGCCGTCTCTGACGACGTGGCCGGACGCTGACTAACGATACGCGTCCGAGAGCGCAGGAGCAGAAGCGATGATTGAGCCCCTCATCCGGCAGATCGTGCGAGCCGTCGGCGCGGTCGCCGCCTCAGGTCTCATCCTGGTTGCGAGCATTCCGGCGGCGGCGGGCGAAGCCGTTGCCTATACGCGCAAGGGCGTCGCCTACGAGGACGTGCGCGCGGACCTCGAGACCGCGATCATCAACGAAGGATTGAAGATCGACTACGTTGGCAACGTTGCCGCCATGCTGCAGCGGACCGGCGCCGATGTGGGATCGGATCGGCCGGTCTACGCGAAGGCAGAGTTCTTCACCTTCTGCTCGGCCAAGCTTTCGCGTGCGATGATGGAGGCGGACCCTGCCAACATGTCGCAATGCCCCTACGTGATGTTCCTCTACCAGCGCGCGGCGGCGAACGAGGTTGTGGTCGGCTATCGCAAGGTTCGCGTTGCCGGTCGCGGCGCCAAGGCGCTGACGGAGGTCAACAAGCTGCTCGACAAGATCGCCCGATCGGCGGCGCGGTAAGGGAATGGATCGGCGCGCGCGCCCGCAAGGTGCGATGCACGTGTCCCGCGCCCGCAGCCGTTGCGGTCGTCATGCAGACTCTGCCGAGGGGCCGTAAGCGCTGTGCCCGTGTCACGTTGACGGGTCAGGCGGCTTGGGGCTTGGCGTGAGTGCAGGGCATGAACCCGTCGATGAGGGATCGGGGCCATCTCGGGAGGGCGCTTGATCTTGCGCCGCAACCACGCGGGCGAGCCTTCGCGCGCAAACCACATCTCATTCCTCTCCGCTGTGTCACTCGCCCTGATTGAGGCGCTGGTCCACGCCTAAGCTGGAGAGCCGACTCTTTGAAAAACATACGGTGACAGGCCGCGCGATCACCCGCGAGCCCTCCCGAACAGACGCGAACAAACTCCGATGACGCGGGGGCCGTGACATGGGACGCGATCGTCCACTGGCTGGAAATGGCCGGAAGTTCTCCGCTTTTTCCGGCCACCCCCACCGGTGTCTTGTCCGCCCGGGTTCACCGACGGACGGACACACCGACATGGACACTCGCAACACCGGCGACCAGCGCCTCGGCCGGCAAGCCGCCTTCGATCAGCCGGTTCGGCGCCGGCGCCTGCACGATGCCTGCCGTGTCATCGGCGGAGCCGTGCTTCTCGCAGGCGCGGCATGCGCACTTCGGGCACCGGTGTTTCCCCTCCCCGTGCGCGACCGGGCGATGATCGGGCAGCCGGGACGAAAGAACGGCTCCGCAGCGGCCGACAAAGACCACAGTCGAAGAATGGCGAGATCGGTCCGGGCCGCTTTGCAGACGTTGCCGCGCAGGACGATGCCTACACCTCTGTGGATCTGTGGAGATCAAAGCCGGCCCCGGAGCGCCCTGTTTCAGCTTAACTTGAGGGTTCCTTCCGATGAAGGCTCCAGCCCATCCCTGCATCACGCTTCCGTGACGTCAGCCTCCGGTGATGTGAGCCGGATTGAGGTCGGGGGACCATATCGAAAAGCCTCTGTCCGGCTGCGAGCAAAGACTGGAAGCTTCAGAAGCACGGGTCTCCAGCCGCGGGAGTTGGTTGACGCCAGTCGCCGATCCGGCGTAAACGCCTGTGGATCGAACTTGGTCGAGACACTCCGGAGCGACGCTGTGCCGGATTGGGAGCGAGCGAACAATCGCTGGCACGGCCACAAGCACCGGCGGAGCGTAGCGCAGCCTGGTTAGCGCACCAGTCTGGGGGACTGGGGGTCGGGAGTTCAAATCTCCCCGCTCCGACCAATAACATCAGAGGCTTAACGCCTCACCTTGAAAGTCACAAACTCCGCAAGGTAGCAAATAGGTAGCAGACTGGGTGGTGCTGCTCCGTGGCTTGTGAACCGCCCCGGGTTCCTCGGAGGCTATTTCGTTTGAGTCAGGCGGCGATGGCGGCGGGCTCCTCCAGGCCCGCGTAGTAGGCGGCCTCTGCCTCGGCCGGCGGGATGTCGCCGATCGAGGAGAGAAGCCTGCGGTTGTTGAACCAGTCGACCCATTCGAGCGTGGCGAACTCGACGGCTTCGAGGCTCCGCCATGGTCCACGCCGATGGATCACCTCCGCTTTGTAGAGCCCGTTGATCGTCTCGGCGAGGGCGTTGTCGTAGCTGTCGCCGACGCTGCCGACGGACGGCACGAGGCCGGCCTCGGCGAGGCGCCCGGTGTACTTGATCGAGACGTACTGGACCCCGCGGTCGGAATGATGCACGAGGCCGCCGGCGACCGGACGACGGTCG
>Ga0073934_10000335_pt1 | contig 138159 bp, 118 predicted proteins | sample LarsenN4metaG_FD_76834 | JGI IMG/M metagenome (GOLD analysis project Ga0073934, IMG submission 76834) | Hot spring sediment bacterial and archeal communities from British Columbia, Canada, to study Microbial Dark Matter (Phase II) - Larsen... ... | reverse complement strand
TTATCAAGCGCATCAATCATTACTCACTAATCAATTTTCAATTCTCATCCGCAACCGGCGGTGTCAAGTGTGTGTAAAGATCAGCTTTGAGGGGGAGAGCCGCCGAAGGCGGCAGGGGGTCAAACCGTGCCATGACCCCGCAAAGGCCCCTCGATCACTTCAGACACCCCGACGGCGAATTTGTTCCACAAACTCCAGGCCGGCGGCGATGACGCCGTCAACCGCAGTCTGCGTCGGGGCCTCGCAGTAGACCCGTAACAGCGGCTCGGTTCCGGATTGGCGGAAGAGGATCCAGGCGTCTCCGTCGAGGAAAACCTTGGAGCCGTCCAGCCTCCCGACCTCCTGAACCCGCCGTCCCGCGAACGTTGCCGGAGGCGACGTGCGAAGCGTTTCCACGACGGCCTGCGCCGCTGCAGCGGGAATGTGGAGGTCGCGGCGGCCGTAGTGGAATTCGCCGAATTCGGCCCACATGTCGCGAATGAGCTGGGTGCAGGTTTTGCCGGATGTCGCCAGCAGATCCAACATCAGCAGATTGATGAAGATCCCATCGCGTTCGGGCAGGTGGCGTGAGACGCCAATTCCACCGCTCTCCTCGCCGCCGATCAGGATCTCCTGCTCCAGCATCATTTCGCCGATATTCTTGAAGCCGATCGGACACTCGTATGTCACAAGACCCAGAGCCGACGCGATTCTCGGGATGATCAGGCTCTGTGAATACGTCCGCGCCACGGCCCCGCGCCACCCTTTGTTGCGATGCAGATGCAGGATCAGCAGGCCTAGAAGCTGCAGCGTATTGACGTACTGGCCGGTCTCGTCCACGACGCCCACGCGGTCGGCGTCCCCGTCGGTGGCCAGTCCTACATGGCTTCGTGTTTCCACAACCCGCCGGCTGAGCGGTTCCAACTGCGGCATCATCGGCTCAGGATGAACGCCGCCGAACAGTGGATCGATGTCGCCCCGAATCGTTTCGACTGTACAGGACGTGGGCCGCAGCATCTCCTCGAGAATCCTGCCTCCGCTGCCGTGCATTGAATCCACAACGGCTTTGAGCTTCGATTTCGCGATGCGATCCCAATCGACCAGCGACCGCAGGTGGTCGAAGTAGTGCACTTCTGGTTCCGCGGTCTCAATGTTTGCGTCCGACGTCCGAATCTCCGCCTTTCCCAACCGGGCTTCGATCTGCGCTGTGATGCCGGGCGTGGCGCTGCCCCCGTAATGCGCTTTCACTTTGAATCCGTTAAACATTGGCGGATTGTGGCTGGCCGTGATCACGACGCCGCCTGCGAAGCGCCGGCGGCGGACCTCGAACGAGACGTACGGCGTGGGATAGGGCCGGTCCATGAGAAGAACTCGCAGTCCATTGCCGGCCAGAACTTCGGCGGAGATGCGCGCGAACCTGGAGGACTGGAACCGCCCGTCATAGCCGACGAATACCGCCGGCTCCGTTCCCTCGACGGTCTCATGCACGGTCCTGAAATAACCGGCGGCGGCTTGCGCCGCGTGACGAACGTTTTCGAACGTGAACGTATCGGCGATGATGCCGCGCCAACCGTCTGTGCCGAACTTGATGGGGAGGCTCATAGTTGGGAAAAGTCGGTCAGGACCGCTTTGTCTCCCAGAACCACTCCAGGGCGCAGCGCGGCGGACCGTCCGATGTAACAGCCCTTGCCGACGATGCTGCCATCGATGCGGGCGTCGGCGTCGATCGTGCTGCCCGACCATATCACCGAATCGCTGATATGCACGCCTTCGTCGATCTTGCAGCTCCGGCCGATCACGGAGTTTGCAATGCGCACTCCGCTGCGGATTGTGACCTCGGCGTCGATGATCGACCTCTCATCGATGACAACGTTGGGAGGCAGCGCGGCCCGATTCACAGAACTCCGGGGAACTCGCGGCGACGTGAATCTGCCGGCGAGGATATCGTAGTGGACTTCAAGATACTTCTTCGGCGTGCCGATATCGATCCAGTAGCGGTCCAGGATGTAGGAGAGAACAGGTTCCTTGTTTTCCAGCAGGGTTGGAAACAGTCCTCGTTCGAAGGAATAAGGCTCTCCCTTCGGCATGTAACGGAGAACGGACGGCTCCAGCACGTAGACGCCGGCGTTGATTGTGTTGCATGTGATCTCGTTCGGCCCAGGCTTTTCGATAAATCGTCGCACCCAGCCGTCTCGGCCGGTCTCGACGAGGCCGTAGGCGGAGGGGTTTTCGACTGGAGTCAGCACGAGCGTCGCAACGGCCCCAGCTTCCTTATGGCGCGCGATCACCGCCGCGAGATCGAGGCCCGTGAGCACGTCTCCGTTGAACACGACAGTCGTTGAATTGATGTGTTCCTCCGCGTTCTTGAATGCGCCGCCTGTTCCGAGCGGCGTTCCTTCGACCGCATACCGGATGTGGACGCCGTAATCGCTGCCGTCCTTGAGAAGATCTTCGATCTTGCGCGGCTGATAGGAGAGACTGAGGATCATTTCGTCGATCCCGCCCGAACGCATGAGATCGATCTGATATAACAGAAACGGAGCGTTCGCCACAGGCACGATAGGTTTCGGAGTATTGATGGTCAAGGGGCGCAGCCTCGTACCCTTGCCCCCAGCTAGTATCAGTCCTTTCATTTCGTCATCCCGCCCCTTTATACCAAAATTTGCGCGGTCATAGACCGCGCGTGCAGGCCTCCGGCGCGCCCTCCGCCAATTTCTCCGCGCCCGCCGGCCGGGGCCTGTACTACAATCAGGTCCATGAATCTGCCGAACGGGCTGACGCTGATCCGCATCTTCCTAGTTCCAGTACTGGTTGCGGTGCTTCTCACCCGTTTTTGGTTCGTTGCAGTCGTGATATTTCTCGCGGCCTCGGTCACCGATCTGCTGGACGGCTACTTCGCCCGCAAGCGGGGCCAGATCACCACTCTTGGAGTGCTGCTGGATCCGCTCGCCGACAAGCTGTTGATCTCCTCGGCATTCGTCGCGCTCGTGGAGTTGCAGGTCGTCCCAGCCTGGATGGTGGTCATCATTATCGGCCGTGAGTTCGCGGTGACGGGCCTGCGAAGCATCGCATCGGCTCAAGGCTTTACGATCGAAGCGTCCGAGCTCGGCAAAATCAAGATGGCGGCTCAGGTCGCAGCGATCACGCTGCTTATTCTGGGACGCGAGTATCCCGTATTTCAGGGCATCGGGCGCGTTGCACTGTACGTGGTCGTGCTGTTCGCCATCCTGTCTGCAGTCGGTTACTTCCGGACGTTTTGGACAAAAATCGACGACAGGTTCAAGGTTCAGGAGCGCCGCCGCCTGAATGTCATCAAGAAACGATCGGGCCGCCATGTCCCGACCCCCTAAGCCAATTCGTTCCACCTCATGATGCTGCAACTTCAGTTTCCTAATATCGACCCCGTGTTCCTGCGGATCGGTCCGATCCAGCTCCGCTGGTACGGACTGATGTACATGCTCTCGTTCGTCATTGGGTACTTTCTCTTGAAGCGCTATGCCAAGGCCAAGAACCTCGGCCTTACCACCGACGACTTGTACGACCTGCTGTTTTTTCTGATTCTCGGCGTGATGGTCGGAGGCCGTCTGGGTTACGTCCTGTTCTACGATCCCGCCAGCTATATTTCGAAGCCATGGGACATCCTGGCGATCTGGCAAGGCGGCATGTCGTTTCATGGCGGCTTGATCGGCGTTACGCTCGCGACGCTGTTCGTTGCGAAGCGGAGAAAGTGGAATTTTTGGCAGATTGCGGATCTGGTCTGCGTTGTCGCGCCGGTGGGCCTGGGTCTGGGCCGCATTGGAAACTTCATCAACGGCGAACTCTACGGCAGACCCACGTCGCTGCCGTGGGGCATGGTGTTTCCCGACGGAGGGACGATGGCCCGCCATCCGTCTCAACTCTACGAAGCCCTGCTGGAGGGGCTGTTGCTGTTTCTGATCTTGAGCTGGCTATACCGGAGGGACTTCGCTCCAGGAACAGTGATGTGGGGCTTCATCGGTTTTTACGGACTGTTCCGCTTCATTGTGGAGTTTGTGCGCGAACCCGATGCGCACATCGGGTTCGATCTCGGACCGTTCACGCGGGGTCAATTGTTGACGATTCCGATGTTGGTTCTCGGTTTCGCCATGATGATCACCTACGCACGACGTCGTCTCCCTGAGAAACCCCGACAGTCGCGTAAGTCACGAGCGCGGTAGAAGCCCGTTCTTCAACCTTCAGCACCACGAGCTCACCGATCGCAACCTGATGCCCTCTGAGCCGCGACACGTCTCCGGGGAGTTTGTAGAGAGCATCGTCCAGTTCCTCTTCACGGAAGACCACGAAGACGTCTCCGGGCTTCACTCCATCGCCGGACCCCAAATCGATATAAACGACCATGCCCTCAGCAGCAACCCCGCGGCGCAGCACGGCCAGATTTCCTCCGCCGGCGCCCGGCGCGGTTCCAGTCATCCGGAAAGCGGATCCGAAGCTGGAAAGGGCGTCCTTCGTATAGGCGACCTCTCCTCGAAGACTGCTGGGGGCCGCCATGAAAGGCATGAACGGACGGGGACGCGGCAGCGGCGGAACCTCGAGGCGCTGAAAGGGAATTGTGAGATCGCCGACTTCAATGGCTTCGCAATTGTGAACGACGCGCGCTATTGCGAAAGCGGGCTGTAACAGCACGACGCGGATCTGCGCGACTTCGAGGTAATGCCTTCCGAGGTCGTCAATGCCTCTTGTGGGCCGAACGACCTGATACATTGCTCCAGAGCGAACGCCGTCGTCGGCGCCGCGGCCGAGATATACGTAATCGGAATCCGTCGCCAGGACGCTGCCGTCGTTATTGTGCCGCGCGATGACTTTCACGTCGTCCGGTACGTCCGCCGCCCGCACAAATCCGGAACAATAGAGGTCGGATGTCTTCACCTCCGAAACCGGCGGAGGCGGCGTTAGAATGAACGTGTTTTGCGCAGGCGGCGCAGCGGGCGGCTGCTGTATCTGTCGCCGCAGGAGAAATTCAGGCGCCGGCGGCGGCGCGGCGGCAAGCGACGGCTCGCTGGTCGAGCCGGCCTGTTCCTCCGGCGGCGCCGGAGGAACGGCTTCTGTAATACGCGTCACCGGTTGAATCAGAATCTTGTCGTCGGGATAAATCCAGTGCGGATTGATGATGTGCTCATTCTGTTCCCACAGTTGCGGCCAGAGTCTTGGATCCTTCAGGATTTCTCCGGATATGTGCGACAACGTGTCGCCGGTCCGGACAACCCGCACTTCAAACTGATTCGGATTGGCCGGATCCGAATTGGCGCTGAAGCGTCCGTCCGTATGTTGGGTGAGGTTTTTAGGGGGCGGCCCCTGAGAAGGAACCGGTTTCCCTTGTCCCAAAACCGCGCCTGCCGATAACACGATCGTCAGTAAGATTTTCATAACGCCGCAATAAGTAACAGAAGGGCGTGGGAGGGTCAACGAACTCGATGAAAGCTGAAGAACTGAAATCGCTGCAATCGCCGCTGAAACAACGCTATCGCGAGGCGCCCGAAGCGGCTATGGTGACGCTCAAAGCGGAGGGCCGGATCGGGGCCGGCGCCGTCGCCTGCAAGATTGAAACGGGGAAGGCGTTAGTGGAAGCGGGACTCCATCCGGCGACCGGAGGCGACGGTCTGGCGGCCTGCTCTGGGGACATGCTGCTGGAAGCGCTCGTCGCCTGCGCCGGCGTAACCATGAGCGCCGTTGCGACCGCCCTGGAAATTCCGATTCGATCGGGACGCGTGCGCGCCGAAGGCGACCTGGATTTCCGCGGAACGCTCGGCGTGGCGAAGGACGCGCCTGTTGGCTTCCAACAGATCCGGCTCTACTTTGATCTCGATTCCGATGCATCGGATGACCAATTGGCGACGTTGATCCGGCTTACCGAACGCTACTGCGTCGTGTTTCAGACGCTGAGCCGCCCTCCGCAGATCACGACGGAAATCATTACGATTTGAGGGAATTTGGGGACAGAGACCAATTTCCTGCGCGTGAGGTTTTGCCGGGAAGCCTGGTGATCCCTCAACGCGCAGGAAATTGGTCTCTGTCCCCAAATTCCACACGCGATACCCCTCGATTCCACTCGAACTCCGGAACCTGCCTTGCACCTCGCACAATCGGCTATGAACCCACGCATTTTTTCCACATGTCCACAGTCCAGCGACTACGTACGGGGCACGGATTTCTTAAGACAGGTCATTGACGTCGCTCAATGGAGCGAAGCGAACGGGTGCGAAGGGATACTCGTGTACACAGACAATCGGCTGGTGGATCCCTGGCTGGTCTCGCAGATCATTCTTCAAAAAACGCAGCATCTCGCGCCGCTTGTGGCTGTGCAGCCTGTCTACATGCACCCGTACTCGGCGGCAAAAATGATTGCGACGTTCGGGCGCCTGTACGGGCGCCGGATCCATCTCAACATGGTTGCGGGCGGCTTCAGCAACGACCTCGCACAACTCGGCGACCCAACGCCGCACGACCGGCGCTACGAGCGGCTTGTGGAGTACACGGAAATCATCAAGGGGCTGCTGGCCAACAAGTCGGTCACGCTCGACGGCGCGTTCTATCAGGTGAAGAGTCTCAAGCTGTCTCCTTCGCTGCCGGAATCCCTGTTCCCGGAAATCTTCATCTCGGGCTCGTCCGACGCCGGAATGGCCGCGGCGCGGGCGATCGGCGCCGTCGCGGTGAAGTACCCCAAGCCGCCGGGAGAAGAGACCCCAATCCCAGACGCGGCCGGGCGCCCGTGCGGCATGCGCATCGGCGTGATTGCTCGCATGACTGACAACGCCGCGTGGCAGGCGGCGGAAGCGCGGTTCCCCGAAGACCGCAAGGGACAGATCACGCATGAGCTGGCCATGAAGACCTCCGATTCGCTGTGGCATCGGCAGCTTTCCGCCCTGGCGCCGCCGAATGGCTCTGGCAAGAGCCCGTACTGGATGCAGCCGTTTCAAAACTACCAGACGTTCTGTCCTTACCTCGTCGGCAGCTACGAACGGGTTGGCGCCGAGCTTGCGCGTTACATGTTGCTCGGGAGCGAGACGTTTATTCTCGACATCCCGCGGCAAGAAGACGACCTGCGGCACGCCCGGAGGGCGTTCGATGCGGCGGTCGATTTAGCCGCCTCAACTGCAGGGGCGCTCTATGAGCGCCCGGAGCGTACCGTTTGACCCCCTGCCGCCTTCGGCGGCTCTCCCCCTCGAAGGGGGAGTAACGGCTGCACAAGCTCAGGAGAAGCACGCATGAAGCTCCTTCAGGACTATCTGCGCAATCAAGCCGAGCGGCGCCCTGAGGCTGCCGCCGTAGTCCAGGGTTCTGAGACGTGGTCTTACGGCGATCTGGAGATCTTCAGCAACCGGCTGGCGCGCTCTCTCCAGGAATCGGGGGCGCGGAGTGGAGACCGCGTCGCGCTGCTCATCGATAAATCACCGCGCGCGGTGGGCGCTGTCCTGGCCGTCCTTAAGGCAGGCTGCATCTATGTGCCTGTCGATCTCCATGGTCCCGCCGAACGCGCACTGAAGGTTCTCGTGCGCAGTGAGCCTCGTTTGCTGCTGGCGGACTTTTCAGGGGCGCGCCTGATCCGCGACATCGAAAGCCTCGATTCGCGTTTCGATGCTCGTGTAGGTTGGCTGGATCGTGAAGCGCCGCGCCTGGAGCGTGGTCATTTACTCTTCGACATTGAAACCATTTCCCATCACCCACACTCTCCGCCGGATTCGTGCGGCCGGGCCGCGGCGCCTGAAGGCGGCGCTTACATCCTTTTCACGTCCGGTTCAACAGGCGATCCGAAAGGCGTCCTGATTACGCATGAAAATGTCACTGCGTTTGTAGAGTGGGCGGTCGCGTATTTCGGCATGACGAGCGACGACCGTGTTTCGGGACATACGCCGCTGCACTTTGACCTGTCCGTGTTCGACATATTCGGAACGATCGCGGCAGGCGCAAGCCTGCAGATCGTCCCGCCCGCGGCGATTCTCACGCCGCCGGCTCTGGCGGATTTCATTCGCACGTCGAGCTTGACGCAGTGGTTCTCCGTGCCGTCCGTGCTGAATTATCTGGCAAAGTTCGACGCCGTGAGGCGCAACGACTTTCCGCAGCTTCGGCGATTGCTCTGGTGCGGCGAAGTATTGCCCACGCCGACGTTGCAGTATTGGATGGACAGGCTGCCGCACGTTCAATTCACAAACTTGTACGGCCCCACTGAAACGACGATCGCCAGCAGCTACTACACCGTGTCCCGCAAGCCCGCCTCCAGCGACCAGAGCATACCGATCGGAAAAGCGTGCGCCGGGGAGTCGTTGCTGGTCCTCAAGGATACTCTCTTGCCGGCGGCGGCCGGCGAGACCGGCGAAATCTGCATTGCCGGCGCTGGTCTCAGTCCCGGCTACTGGCGGGATCCGGAGAAGACGCAATCCGTGTTCGTGACGAAACCCGACGACGGGCGGCGCATCTATCGGACAGGCGATTTGGGGAAGATCGGCCCTGACGGCCTTGTCTACTTTGTCGGGCGAAAGGATTCTCAGATCAAGAGCCGCGGGTACCGCATCGAACTGGGCGAGGTCGAAGCCGCCCTGCACACGCTCCCGAGTCTGGCGGAGGCTGCCGTTGTCGCGACTCCAAGTTCGGAATTCGACGGAATGACGATCTGCTGCGGCTTTGTTCCCGCGCCCTCGCAGGCGGTGACGCCATCGATGGTTCGGACGCAGTTGCGTCGCAAGATTCCCGGCTACATGGTTCCGTCACGTTGGCTGGCGTTGAACGCGCTGCCCAAGAATGCCAACGGCAAGATCGACCGGCGCAAGCTGCAGGAAATGTTCGAAGCGCGTGTGGGAGCCGCCAAGTGAGCTTAATCTGGATCAATCGCGACCTCGCGGAATTGGCGGCGCGCTGGATTGCCGCCAAGGAGAATGCGGACTGGCTCGACTTCAACAATGGCGCTCCGCCGTCGCCGTTGGCGATACGCGTCATGAGTCAGCTGGACGCTCACTGCATCCGCTTGTTTACGCCCGATGGGGAGGACGCTCCAATCGGCCTTGTCGCGCTTAGCGATATTCATCCGCGATTTCGGTCGGCGCGGCTGTGGTACGTCCTCGGCGACAAGCGATACGCCGGCGGCGGCCACACGAAGCGATCGGTGGCGGAGCTGCTCCGAATGGGATTCCAGGATCTCGGCCTGGAAAGCGTCAACGCATGGGTCGTGGAATCCAACGCGCCGTCGATCGCAATATTGCGCGCGAACGGCTTCCGCCGGATCGGCGCACAGCGGCGGTGCCATTTTTTGGATGGAACGCCGCACGACCGCCTGCTGTTTGATCTGCTCGCAACTGAATTCGGAAGCCGCAACGATGAATGAAACGACGCTTGTAGAAAGCATTCACGACATCTTGTCGAACTGCCTGCACATCGAGATTCCTGGGCCGGAGGTCGATCTCGTCGAAAGCGGCATTATGGATTCCTTGGTCTTGGTCGACCTGATCTACCACCTCGAGAAGCGCTTCTCGGTTGCGGTCCCCATTGAAACCCTCGATCTCGACAACATGCGGTCGATTTCGGCCATGGCGGCTCTTGTCGAAAGCCTGATCGCGTTGCGGGACGGGGCGCCCGTCGAGCGGTCATGACGCCGATCCGACCGCTCGAAGAGCAGGACCTCCCAAAACTCGCAGGCCTTCATCATCGAGTGTTTCAAACGAAGGTTTCCCCACACGATCCGATATACGCCGAATACCTGCGCGATGTGTTTCTGGAACCCGCCGGCGAAACCGGGTTGCATTCTCTGGTCTATGTGGATGAAGGCGAAATCGCCGGCTTCTTGGGAGTCGTCCGTCGCCGCATGACGTTTGACGCGTCGCCGGTCTCGGCCGCCGTCAGCTCGCAATTTGTCGTCGAGCCGGGGGCGCGCTCGGGATTCGTTGCGCTCCAGCTCCTCCGGCATTTTCTGGACGGTCCACAAGACCTCTCGATCACCGATGAAGCCAGCGACGTATCGCGCCACCTTTGGACAAAGCTGGGCGGCGCGACGTCATTTCTTCACAGCGTTCACTGGATGTTGCCGCTGCGGCCGGCGCGCCTTGCGGTTTCTCTCCTCGAACGCCGTCGGTTCGGCGGCTGGGCGCGGCTGCTCACGCCGCTCGCCGGGGCCGCCGACGCCGTCGCGTCCCGGTTGAAGCCGCACGCTCGCGGCGACGGTCTGAGGTCGGAACATCTGGACTTGACCGCGCTTCCCGAGCTTGCTTCTTCTTTTAGTCCAGGCCTCCTTCGCCCGGAATACGATGCGGCCGACCTCCGAAGGATTCTCTTGTGGGCCGAACGGCGACAGCCCGGCCGGCTATATAAATCCCTTCTGCGGACAGAGGAAGGAAGGCCCGCCGGCTGGTATGTATTTGCGCGCGAGGCGAATGGATCCGCCGAGGTGCTGCAAGTGGGGGCGGCGGAAACGCATCTTTCGGACGTGCTCGATCGGCTTGCGCTCGAAGCGGCGTGCTCGGGATGCCTCTGCCTGACCGGCCGCCTGGAACCCGCGCTTGTTCACGAGATTTCACGCCGGCTCTGCGTGATCCATCCCCGCCGGCAATGGATGCTCGTTCACTCCCGGCGGCCGGAATTGCAAGGCGCGCTCGAACGCGGCGACGCGTTCCTTTCGCGCCTCGATGGGGAATGGGCGATCCGATTCACGTGAGGACAGAGGGCCTTCGCGGGGAATTTCAAATTGGACGAATCCTGCATCTCAAACCCGAAATCCGAAATTGCAGACTGGACTCTCTCGGCGCGCCAGTCCAATCAGAAATCTCAGATGTCGGATTTGAGATGCAGGATTCGTCCAATTTCAAATTCCCCGTTCGCCTGATTGAGAGATTCTCCAGGCATATTAACGCTCTACCGCAATCCCCTCAGCTTCAACTTGTCAATCTTTCCCGGGCCCGTCTTAGGCAAAGCGTCTCTGAATTCGATCGACTTCGGGACCTTGTAATCCACGAGATGCTCCTTGCAATAGGCAATGAGCTCCTCTTCAGTAACAGTGCTGCCGGGCTTGAGGACCACGAAGGCCTTCGGAACCTCGCCGCGGAAGGAATCCGGCACGCCGACAGTAGCGACCTCGAGCGTCGCCGGGTGGCTGTTCAACACTTCATCCACTTCTCGCGGATAGATGTTGTAGCCGCCGGAGAGGATCATCTCTTTTTTTCGGTCGACGACAAAAAGATACCCTTCCTCGTCGAAGTAACCGATGTCGCCCGTGTAGACCCATCCATCTCGAATCGTATTCGCTGTTTCCTCTGCACGATTGCGATAGCTCGAACTCATTTGCGGCCCCCGAACGCGGATCTCGCCGCGCGCGTATGCCGGCAGGATCCGAGTTCCGGTTTCGAGGTCCACAATGTCGATTTCGGTTTCCGGGGGAACAAGCCCGACCGAAAGCACTTTGGTCTTCCCGGCGGGATTGTTGGCGTACGGCGCGCCTTCCGACATCCCTACTCCTTCCATGATTGGGCAGCCGGTGACTCGCATCCAATTTTTCAGGAGATCCTCGGAGCACGGCGATCCGCCGGCGACGCACACTTTTAGGCTCGACAGATCGGCGGTCTTGATGTCTTCCGCCGCGAGCAGGCCGACATACACCGTGGACGGTCCGCCTGCGAAAATCGTCGCCTTGTGCTTCGACAATTGTTCGAGGACGACGGCGGGCTTGTACTGTTTCACAAGAATGTGGGTCGATCCGATGTAGATGGGATGGATGACGCCGTGATGATGACCGAAGATGTGGAACATGGGCGCGACCGACAGCGACACTTCTTTGTCGTATTCCGCGTTGGTAAAGAAGGCGGCTTCGATGCGGCAGAATGCCACGATGTTGCGGTGGCGGTGCTCGGCGCCTTTGGGCAGTCCGGTTGTTCCACCGGTGAAAAACATCATCGCGTGATCATCCGCGCCAGGCAAAGGCTTTGGAAGCCCGCCGGCCCCCTCTTCGATCCAGGCCTGGATGGTATGAACTCCGTCGCCGGCGATGATGCATTCGGAAATTCCCAGCTCGGTTGCGGCCTTGGCGGCGCGCGACGCGAATTCCGGAATCGTGATGATGACCTTTGGATCGGCGTCCTTCAGCAGGGGAATCAATTCACGGTCGGAATAGTTGGGATTCATCGGCGCCACGTATGCGTGAGCCGCCATGGCGCCGAGTATGGAAACGGGCATTTCCATACAGTTGGTCATGAGGACGACGACGCGTTCACCCTTCGCGCCGATGACGCCCAGGCGTCGTGCGAGGCCCGCGACCGCGCGCTCATACTGCCGGAATGTGATGCTTCGGTCTTCGCAGATCAGCGCGGTGCGGTCCGGCGTCCGGTTCGCAACGGCTTCGAGAGCGTGCAGAATCGTCGGATAGTCGGGGGCGTCATCGGGGATTTTCAGGATAGACCTGCCCAGCCTTGCGGCTGTCTGTGCATTCATAAACTGTCTCCGGGCGACTACCTTACATCGCTGACTATGCCTTCACCGCCCGCGTTATGAGATAGTCCTGCCGCACGACGTTGTCGGCGAAGTATTCGGACGTTAACGCCGCGAATTCACGGCGAAATTCTGCAAGCCGGGCCGGGTCCGAAGCCGTCAGGCTTTCGACCAGCTTGACCGCGGGCCCTGCCGTTCGCTCGAACATCACCCGATAGTGGTCGGGGCTGAGGGCGGGCACGAGCATCCGGTCGCGGTCGAAGGTGATGTCCCTGACCGTGTTTCCGAACCGAGTCCGCACCGTGTTCGGGTCTCCCCACAGCGGCGGCGGCGACACGCCCTCCGGTGGGGGCAAGTAGCGCGAGATGAGCATGAACACCCGTCCGACGAACAGCTCCGGCGGCCAGGTCGAGAACGCGATCACGCCGCCGGGTTTCAGGACGCGCAGCATCTCGGCGAGGACGACGTCGGCCCGGGGAGCAAACATGTGTCCGAATTGGCTGAGCACGATGTCAAACGCTCCATTATCGAAAGGCAGTTGTTCCGCATCGCCTTCGCGCCAGTCGACCTCCACTCCGGCGATCTGCGCATTCTCCCGCGCCCGCTCCAGCAATTGCGGCGTGAAGTCCATCGCGCTGACCTGCGCTCCAAGACGGGCCGCTGTGATTGCGACAACGCCCGTGCCGCATGCGACGTCGAGAACCCGCCGTTCTGCGGTTACGCCCGCGCGGCTGACCAGCCGGGCCGCCGGCGGCGTCGTGTAAACTTCCAACGGAGAGAAAAAGGCCCACCCCTGCTTTTGCACTTCCTTGAATTGCGCAAACGGATCCATAGAACCTCCGGTGCATTGAACTACATCGGCGAAGCCGCTAGTGTCAAGAACGTCAGGCGTCCTGAAGCGCCTGCTCGAGATCTTCGATCAGATCGTCCACGTGCTCAATCCCGACCGACAATCGCAACAGGCCGTCCGTGATGCCGATCCGGCGACGATCTTCGGGGGAGATCTTGGCGTGCGATGTCGCTTTCGGGGAACTGATGATTGTCTCCACGCCGCCCAAGCTGACTGCCGGCCGGATCAAGCGGAGCCGTCGCAGGAACCGTTCGCTGGCTTCACCGTCGTCCAGTTCGAAGGAAAGCATGCCGCCGAAGGTTTTCATCTGGCGCATGGCGATCTCGCGTCCGGCGAACGATTCAAGGCCCGGATAGTTCACGCGGCGGACTTTTCGATGTCTTTCCAGATAAGCCGCGATCCGCCCCGCGTTTTGGGACTGTCTTTCCACGCGCAGGGCCAGCGTCTTGAGGCTGCGCTCGATGAGGTAGCAGGTCGCGGCGTTCACGCTGCCGCCCAGGTGGCACGCCATTCTCCGTATTTCGCGAGAACGGTCAAGTGAGGCCAGCACGATCCCGCAGCAAATGTCGCTGTGTCCGCCAAGGTATTTGGTCCCGCTGTGTACGACGACGTCGATGCCAAGAGAGATCGGATTCTGATTGATCGGAGTCGCGAACGTGTTGTCGATGATGGACACGGCGCCGCGTCGCTTCGCCAGTTCCGCTACCCCGAGGACGTCGATGACTTCCAGCAATGGATTCGTCGGCGATTCGATAAACACGACTCGCGTCCGCGGAGTCAGCGCCTGCTCGACGGCGTCCACGCGCGTGGGGACGAAGGTATACGCCAGGCCCAGTCGCTCGAAGTTATCGGCGACGAGAGCATGCGTGCCGCCGTAGACCGCGTCCAGCATCACGACGTGGTCGCCGGGCTTCATCAGCGTCAGCAGCGTCGTACTGATCGCCGCCATCCCTGAGCTGAACAGGACCGCGCCTCCCGCGCCTTCAAGGGCGCACATCTTCTGTTCGACTGCGGTCTGATTTGGCGTGTTGAAATACCGTGGATAGACCGTCTCCCGGCCCAGGTATTCGAACGCGGAAGACGTGAATATCGGCGTGTTAACGCCCCCGGTCTCCCGATCGTGGTACGAACCGCTCTGAACGCACGAAGTCTCTTTCCGCATGCTTTGGCCCCTTTCAAGCAGCGCTTCGATTTTAACGAAATATGGCGCCTATGTCCGAGGGCATCCGACCTCCGGGCGGTTGGCCTGGGTCCCGCGCACAGGAATAATCTCGGGCATGAACCAGGGAATGAAGATGACATTGGTGATGTTTGGCATCCTGCTGGTGACGCTCTATGCCCTTCTCACCAAGTTCGGGGCTGACGGCTGGACTCTGAAGCCATAGTCTAACGTCCAGAGCGTACTCGTTATTGCTTTTCCAGAGGCGCGGCCCAGTTCACGAGGCCGACCACTGTGGCGGTAGTACGCGCGCCGGTGGGAGCCAGGATCAGAAACCGCCCATCGGCGGAGACGTCATAGCGACGATCTCGAGACGGCGTCGGACGAGCGACTGTCAGAGGCGTGGCGAAGAGCTCTACGGGCGTCCCTGCTTCAAAAGTCAAATCCGTTCTCGTTGGAACCGCCATCAGCTTACCGTCGAGAGCGAGATAGTACAGTTCGCGGCCGTCGCGCCGCCATTTGGGTTCAACGCCTCCCTGGGCGGTAATCTGCCACTTGCCGCCATTGGGATCCGGAAACGACTGAACGACGATCTGATACATACCGGAGTCGTTAGTCGCATAAGCAACCCAGCGGCCGTTTGGGGAGATCCGGGCATGAATCTTATCGAATGGGGATTCCACAAACGGCATTTCTTTTTTCTCTCCCGCCAGGTCGAGGACCCACGTGTCGTTTCCCGGCGTTCCTCCCTGCGGCCTCGGCCGAGAGAAGACTATGTAGCGGCCGTCCGGAGACGAATGAACGGGAATTTCGTTCTTCTCACTGTTGAAAACCAATTCATCATTACCGATGCTGCTGGATGACTTTTGATAGATGTCGTTTCCTCCGCTGCGAGAAGAGGCGAAAACCAGTCGGGCGCCGTCAGAAGACCAGGATGGACTCCAATCCGCAGCGGCGTCATGGGTGATGCGAGCAGGGACGCCTCGTGCGATATCGATCACCCAAATATCCCGGTTGCCATTCGCGGTCATGTCGACGGCCGCGCGGTCGCCTTTTGGTGAAAGCTCTACAGCGCCATAATTGCCCTCAGGTCCCACTTCACCGACTCTCTTCCCCGTGCGATCAAACCAGACAAGCTGGTCGTTGGGCGGCGCGGTCGAGCCTTTGCGAAAAAGCAGCAGACCGGAGTTCGAGACCGTGAAGTTCGCGTTTTGAGCCCCGTCGGCGACAGGCATCGGCTTGCCTTCAAGTTCGAGCCGGCTAAGGTCGAAGCGTTGCGCCATGACCACGGGTCCGTTGGAGTAGACGAAGTACCCGGGTGACGCGTACGCCAGACTATTGATCTGAGGCGGCAGCGGCATCAAGCGTTTTGGCTCCCCGGAGTCGAGCGAACGGACGAAAATGCCCGAGTCTTCCGCAGCAGGAGCAGCAACGAGGTAAAAGAAGCGGTCTCCATCCGGTAAAAAGACAGGTCCCGCGTGGAGTATCTGCTTGCGGCTTTCGTCGAGGGTCGTGAGCGGCCTTGGCTCTCCACCGGAATCGGAAACCTGGAGAATGACGTTTTCAGGCGACTTTGCAAACAAAATCACGCCCCGGGAATTCCAAGTAAACCCGCGCGCGTTTCCCACGAAGTCGCACAGAAATTGAGGAGCGCCGCCGAGGACATCAATCTTCTTCAACTTTCCGTCAGCGACGAATCCCAGATAACGGCTGTCCGGGGACCAGAACAGCCCTGTGTTCGCGCTTTCAGTTCCAGGCAGCCTATGGGCGGTATCATCGCCGGTCGGCCGAATCCAGATCCCTCGTTCTTCATTTTGGGGCTGCCCAATGTAAGCGATGCTCTGACCATCCGGAGATATGGAGATAACGCCCAGGACTCCAGGCAAAGGAATCTCTACGTGGAGACGAGCGCCGGTGGAAGGAGTATCCGCGCTCGTCATGTAAAACAGCGCCGGAATGAGCGCTGCCAGCACGCCGGCAGCGAACGTCGCCGTCAGTGCGATGACCCGCCGCCGTTTTTTCTCGGGAGTCGCCGCAGCAGAAGCTGCAGCGGACGGAAAGAACCTTTCATCAAAAAACAGGCGCACGTCGCCGATGTGCTGGAGCCGCTGTTGGACATCCTTGTTTAGAGCGGCTTCCAAAAGAAAACGGATGGAGGCTGGAGTATTGGCCGGCAACAGATTCAAATCCGGCTGACCGCTGACGATCCTCGCGATCATGTCCGTCGCAGTCTCTCCCTGAAATGCCAGACGCGCCGTGAGCATTTCGTAAAGAACGCAGCCGAACGACCAGATGTCGGTCCTCGCGTCCACTTCTTTCCCGCGAGCCTGTTCCGGAGACAAGTATCCGGCCGTACCCACCACCAATCCGGCCACGGAGCCGCTGACCCTCGTCGGCATCGCCGTCAGATCGCTGTTCCACTCGCCTCCGACGGTCTTGGCGAGTCCGAAATCGAGAACCTTCACGGTTCCGTCCGGCGTGATCATGATGTTCGCCGGCTTGAGATCGCGGTGAACGACCCCGCGTTCGTGAGCTGCGGCGAGCGCGGCGGCGACTTGCTTGGCGATGTGGATTGCTTCGTCCAGAGGAAGAGGGCCGTTCTTCAGCTTCGCCAGGAGCGTCTCGCCCTCCACCATCTCCATGACGATACATCCGCCGCGGCCGGCCTGTTCGAGTCCGTAGATTTGAGCAATGTTCGGATGGTTCATCGACGCGAGAAGCTGCGCTTCGCGCTGAAAACGGGAAAGGCGATCCGGATCGTCTGCAAGATGTTCGGGCAGAACTTTCAATGCGACGTCCCGCAGCAGCTTCGTATCCCGCGCCCGAAACACGACGCCCATACCTCCCTCGCCAAGTTGCGAGGTCACTTCATATCCGCCGATGCGTGTGCCCGGGGCAGGCGCCATAGCTGCGTGATTATACATGCGCTGCGGTTTCCAAACTGCGTGGGGTATAATCCCGCCTGCTCAAACCCATGCAATCTGATGAAAAGCAGACCCCGCAGGAAATCACGGAACTGCTTTCACGTTGGGGCGCCGGCGACCGCGAAGCGGAGCGGCGTCTTTTCGAGATTGTCTATCCCGAGCTGCGAAAGCTTGCCAGACGCTACATGCGCGGCGAGCGCCACGGACACATACTTCAGACGACTGCGTTAGTCAACGAAAGCTACATCAAACTCATCGGCGCCAAAAGCGTCGACTGGCAGAATCGCCGCCATTTTTTCGCGCTGGCCGCGAGGGCCATGCGGAGGCTTCTTGTGGACTACGCGCGGAAGCCGCACCCGCACGTTGTCCCGATCGAAGACTTTGCGGAAGAGTTCGGCGTCAATGCGGGCGCTATGGAATTGGCGCTGGCGATCGACCGGTTGCTGGGGGAACTGGAAGCAGTCAATTCCGAACAGTGCGCCATCGTAGAGCTCAAGTTTTTCCTGAGTATGACGGATGAGGAAGCGGCCGATGCGCTGCAACTTCCGTTGAGGACGGCGCAACGCCGTTGGCTGGAAGCCCGGAGATGGTTGTTCGAGCGGCTGGATTCCGAGAAATGCATAGCGGAGAAAGCGAACAAGACGACCGCTTCATGACGCTGCTGGAGGCCGCATTGGGCCGGCCCGCGTCCGAGAGGCATGCGTTCATCGACAGCGCTTGCGACGACCCTGGCTTACGGGAAGCGCTCAAGGACCAGGCCGATTGGGAGGCCCGGATGGGGAGCTTTCTGCTGGACCCCATCGCGCCGCGGCTCGATCCCTTGTTTGTTCCAGGCGCGCTCTTGCTTGAAAGGTTTCGAATCGTTCGTGAAGTGGGAGAAGGCGGGATGGGCGTGGTGTACGAAGCCGTCGACGAGAAACTCAATGAGCGCCGGGCTTTGAAGTGCGCCAAGCCGGGCTTCCAGAGGCGCTTGTTTCCGGAAGCCCGCGCCGCCATGAGAATCACGCACGAAAACGTCTGCCGGATTTATGAACTCCATACCGTTCCGACGGCGCACGGTCCGATCGATGTTCTGTCCATGGAATTCCTCGACGGCGAAACGCTCGCCGACCGCATCGAACGCGAGCCTCGTCTGTCGCTGTCCGAAATCAGGACGATACTCAGCCAGTTGTGCCTGGGACTGGCGGCGGCGCATCGGAACCAGTTGCTTCACCGGGATCTCAAAAGCAACAACGTCATGTTAACGCTCCGCGCCTCGCGCCAGACCCACGCGGTCATTACGGACTTCGGCCTGGCGAAAGAATCGGCGCCGGCCGCAACACTGTCGGCTTTCCTGCTGGCCAGCAGCCTCCGGGGAGACCCCGGCTACATTGCGCCGGAATTGTGGCGGGGCGATAAGCCCTCCGTTCAGTCCGACATCTACGCATTGGGCGCAATCGGATATGAAATGCTCACTGGCAGATTGCCATTTCCTCGGGACGCCTCCGTTGACAGCCGGCTTCGCACTCGTCCCGATCCGCCGAGCAAGCTGGTTCCCGAACTGGACATCGTGCTGGAACGTTCGATTCTCAGATGCCTCGACCCAAATCCAGAAGCCCGTTTTCCCGACGTCGAAGAATTATTGAGGAGACTTCAGGACTCGAGGCTCAGCCGGCGGCTGCTGACTCCGTTGGATGGCCCCGCGCGGCTGGCGTTGCTTCCCGCCGCGACGTCGGATGCGCCTGAGTCGATTCTCTCGGCAGCGAATGGAGCGATCGATCATGCGTCGGAGATGTTGCGACGAGTGCCACGGGAATCGCTAACCGTCATCCCGTTTGGAGAGGCGATTCAGAATGACGTGGCGGATGCTTTGGACGCCGAATCCAAGCTCGGGGCCACCCACGTATTGCTGACCAGCGTCGCCGTTGAAGGAAGGCAATTGATTCTTGAGGCGGCGATTGTTGACGTCCGCGCTTCAACGAAGCTGCGGCGGCTGTCTGGACGATATGACGTTGGGGCGTTGCTGGGCATGCCGCTTGCTTTGGCTGGATTGGCGACATCCGCTTTTGGGGTTGACGCGCGATTCGAGCCCATTCCGCTTAAACCGGAAGCATATCCCTACTATGCCGAGGGCCTCTTTCTGAATCGCCGCGACAATCGGAGCGCCGATCAAGCAATCCCTCTCTTCGAGAAAGCCATCGAACTGGATAGTGAATCTGAACTCGGGTATGCCGGTCTGGCGGAGGCGTACGTCATCAAGCACCGCATGAGCAGCGACGTCCAGTGGCTGGAACGCGCCCGCGATGCAATTCAGAAGGCGGAAGGCCGCAATCCGGACTCCGCGATTGTTCACATCGGCGTCGGAAGGGTGAATCGAGCTTGTGGATGGCATGACAAAGCCGCCGAAAACTTTCGGCGCGCCATCGATCTGGAACCAGCAAATGCGGACGCATGGCACGGTCTTGCGCGAACATATCAGTTGATGCAAGGCAGACAGGCGGACGCCGCCCAAGCGTTTCAAAAAGCAGTCGAGCTGAACCGAGACTACTTCAGACCGCATGTGGATTTCGGCTATTACTACTTTCGTCTTGGCAATTACACGGAAGCCGAAAAGCACTTTCGCCGCGTTGTCGAACTGGCGCCTCATTTCGTACAGGGGCATGCCAATCTGGCGGGCCTTTACGCCGATATGGGCCGCTACCGTGACGCCGAAGAGGAATGCCGGCGTGCATTGGATCTGCAAGAATCGGCTAGTGCGTACAACAACCTTGGGGCGATCCTTGCGTATCAGGCTCGAGATGTCGAAGCTGTCTTCTACTATGAACGAGCGTTAGCGCTTTCCCCCTCGAACTTTCTCTACTATCAGAACGTGGGCGATTCCTACCGCCGGTTGAGACAACCCGAAGAAGCGACACGAGCCTACACGGAGGGTTTGACGCTTGCAGAACGGGCGCTGATGGACAATCCCAGGGACGGCCATGTCCGATCGCTGGCCGCTTACTTCGCCGCCAGACTGGGAGACCATTCCGCCGCGAAACGCGAAATTGTGCAGGCCCTCCGGTTTGGTCCTGAAGACGCCAAGGTGCTTCGCATGGCGACGCTGACCTACGAAGCGCTCAACCAGCGCAACATGGCTTTTAGTCTGCTTCGGCAGGCTTCGCCCGACCTGATTCGCGAATTAAAGCGGCAGCCGGATCTGGCGGAATTCCGCGTCGATTCCCGCTTTAAAGAGTTAGAAGCGGTCCAATCGGATTTTGCACAAGGAGGGGTTTGATGTCGGAACACCATATCATTATCAAAGTTGACGGGCAGCAGCGGCCGATTCCATTCAACAGCAAGAACCCGAATGTCGTCGAGGAGGTTCACAAGGTTCGCACCGGGGACAAGATGAAGTGGACCAGCCCTGAAGGTCGGGTGGAAGTCGTGTTTACTTCGAGATCGCCTCTCGATGGCGGAAACGGCGGGGAGCAATTTCGCGCGGTGCGCAGCGACGCATCTGGCGTCTTTCGGTACAAGTGCACTGTCATTGACAGAAACGGGAAACGTTTCGGATGGCCCGACACGGACAGCGGCGGAGGGTCCGTGGAGGTATTGCCGTTGCGGTGATTCGCGTTGGCCATCGCGTCCCCGGATGCGTATGATGTTGCGCGATATCGAATCCGGAGATGGACATGATCAGCAACTTGACGTTTTTGCTGTTCGGAACACTTCTGGCGGCGACGCCGTGCGAGGATCTCAAATCGCTGGCATTTCCTGACGCGACGGTCACGCTTGCCGAGCTGCGGCCGGTTGGAGCGCCCGTTCCAACCGCCCCCGCGCCTAATCCGCCGCCCGCCGAGCCAGCGCCTCTCGGCGGCGACATCGCGCTCGGGCGAGGTTCATCTGGACCCGCAGGACCGGCCGGCGGTCCCGTGCCTTCCTTTTGTCGCATGGCGGGCGTGTTGAAGCCGTCCAAGGATTCCAACATTAACTTTGAAGTGTGGCTGCCGCTGCCCGCCGCGTGGAATGGAAAGTTCGAAGCCGTCGGAAACGGCGGTTGGGCGGGCTCGATGCAAGGATACCCCGCCATGGAAGCGGGCGTACGCCGAGGCTACGCCACCGCCGGCACAGACACGGGACACAACGCCTCGGACGGACCAAGCGGGGCGTTCGCCCTCGGTCACCCTGAAAAGGTCATCGATTTTGCATACCGCGCCGTGCACGAGATGACGGTCAAGGCCAAAGCCGTGATTCAAGCGTTCTACGGCCGCGCGCCGACGTTTTCGTACTTCAACGGCTGCTCTACCGGCGGCAGGCAGGCGCTCATGTCCGCGCAGCGCTACCCGGAGGATTTCGACGGCATCATTGCCGGCGCCCCTGCAAACTACCAGACGCATCTGCATGCGGCCGACATGGATCGTGGGATTCAGATCCGCAAAGACCCTGCGAATCTTCTAACGCGGGCGCAGACGTCATTCTTGAATCAAGCCGTCCTCAACGCCTGCGATGCGAACGACGGGGTGCGCGATGGCATCCTCGACGATCCGCGTCAATGCAAGTTCGATCCAGGGACGCTGCAATGCAAGGCCGGCGCCTCGGAGAATTGCTTTACCCCCAATCAAGTCGCGGCGATACGCCGCGCCTACGCTCCCACGAAAACCAAGGACGGACGGCTGATCTTTCCCGGGTACCAGCCCGGCAGCGAGACCGGCTGGACAGTCATCCGCAGCGGCGGCGCGCCCGGCGCGCTGGAAATGGATACCTTCCGCTACCTGACGCACCAGGACGCCAACTGGGATTGGCGCACATTTGATCTCGACCGCGACGTGGCGCTCGCCGACAAGCGGGTGGGATTCATCAACGCGATCGATCCCGACCTGACGAAATTCAAACAGCGCGGCGGAAAACTGCTGATCTATCACGGCTGGAATGACACCGCCATACCGACGGAAAATTCCGTGAACTACTACACGAGCGTTCTGGAGAAGATGGGCAAGAACCAGGACGACTGGCTGCGCTTGTTTATGATCCCAGGCGCCGGGCATTGTCGCGGCGGCCCAGGCCCGAATGAATTCGACGGACTCGCCGTCATGGAAAGGTGGAGAGAGTCCGGGATAGCTCCCGACCGGATCATCGGCGCCAACACCGCGGCGGGACTGACGCGTCCCCTGTGTCCCTATCCTCAGATCGCTCAGTACGACGGGAAGGGCGACCCGAAGGACGCTGCGAGTTTTGCTTGCAGCATGCCGCGTGCGAAGTAAAACATCCGTCCTTCTGTCGATCTGCAGACCATCTGTTCGATACAGGTGTGGAGGTAAAGCGCAATGCCGAAGATAACGCCGTTTCTGTGGTTCGACGACGCCGCCGAGGAGGCCGCCAGGTTTTACACATCCATCATCAAGAACTCGAGAATCAAGAGCATCGCGCGCTACGGAGAGTCCGGCGCGCAAGTGGCGCGCCGCCCGAAAGGGAGCGTCATGACCGTGGACTTCGAGCTGGACGGCCAGCCGTTCACGGCCCTCAACGGCGGGCCCATGTTCAAGTTTACGCCCGCCGTATCATTCGTCATTCACTGTAAGACGCAGGAAGAAGTCGATGAATTGTGGGAGAAGCTTTCTGAAGGTGGAAGACGGGATCAGTGCGGCTGGCTGACGGACAAATATGGCTTGTCCTGGCAGATCGTACCCACCGTCTTACTCGAGCTCATGGAGGACAAGGATCCAAAGAAGGTTGAGAGGGTCATGGCGGCAATGCTCAAGATGGGCAAGCTGGATATCGATGCGTTGAAGAAAGCGTACGAGGGGTGATTGGGAATTGCGAAATGCGAAATGCGAATTGCGAAAATTGGGGACAGAGACCAATTTCCTGCGCGTCAACGACTCGACCTTAGGCAGCGGTTGTGCGCAGGAAATTGGTCTCTGTCCCCAATTTTCGCAATTCGCAATTTACTTGGTGGTTTTCGCCTCAGGCGCGGCTGTCGTTTCCGACTTTTCTGGCTTTGCCGCGGCCATCGCGGCGTCGATAAGCTTTACAACTTCGTCCGTAATGTCGTTGGCCTTATTCCACCACACAACATTGCTCTCGGGCAGGGACACGTCGATGAGAATGGTGAAGCCCTTTTCCGCACTATAGCTGTTGATAACAGTCCTCGCAGCCTGGAGTATGGGACGAAACAAGTCCTGCTGAAGTTGCTGGATCTCGGTTTGCGCGTCTTGCGTCATACGTTCGAGGTCGGTCTGCTTCCGCTGAATGTTTCGGGTCAGCTCCGCCTTCGCGGAATCGCTCAAGACGCGTTCCTGCGTCTTCAAACGATTTTGGTCGCTATCGATTTCTTTCTGCTTCTGTTGTATGACTTGGGATTTTGCATCGTATTCGGCTTTCAGCTTTTCCTGCGCCTTCTTCCCCTCCGCCGAAAGAGCGACCGCGCGCTCCACGTCGACGATCGCGACCTTAATGTCCTGCGCTCCGGCCATTGCAGCCGAGAGCAGGACGAGCGCCGGCATTCCCATCCTCACGAAGTGCATGGGCCTCCTCCTCACCCCTGAACCACTGTCAAGAATCATTGTTCGTATTGTAACTGCGTCCCGTACGCGCTAGCTAATTTCAAATCCGCCCGCTTTCTCGAAGTTGTGGGCGGCCTGCAGGAGAAGCGATTCCTGAAAGTGATTGGCCATCAACTGCAGACCGATCGGCAGGCCCTCCGAATTCTTTCCGCACGGGATCGAGACGCCGGGCAGGCCTGCCAGATTGCACGTGATTGTAAATATGTCGGACAGGTACATTGACAACGGATCGTCGATCTTTTCTCCGATTTTGAACGCCGCCGTTGGGGCCGTGGGCGTCAGCACAAGATCGACGCGTTCGAACGCCTTCTGGAAATCTCGCAGGATCAGCGTGCGGACGCGGAGCGCCTTCAGATAATAGGCGTCATAGTAGCCGGCGCTGAGGGCGTAGGTTCCGAGCAATATCCGGCGCTTCACTTCCTTGCCGAATCCGGACATGCGGGTCTTTCGATACATCTCGTGGAGCCCGCCGGCGCCGTTTTCTCGCAAGCCATATCGAACGCCGTCGTAGCGTGCGAGGTTGGAGCTCGCTTCCGCCGTGGCGATCAGATAGTACGCAGCGATGGCGTACTCGGTATGCGGCAGGCTGATGTCATGGATCTCGCATCCGAGGCCCTCGTAGAGTTTCACGCCCGCCATGAGCCGGTCCTTGACTTCGCGGTCCATGCCTTCAACGAAGTATTCGCGCGGGATGCCGATGCGGATTCCGCGGATGGGCCGATCCAGGTTCCGCGCGACGCCTTCTATGGGGATTTCGGCGGATGTCGAGTCATACGCGTCGAAGCCTCCCATGATTTCCAGAGTCTGTGCGCACTCCCGCACCGTTTTGGCGAGTACGCCGATCTGATCCAGCGACGACGCAAAGGCGACGAGACCATAACGTGAAACGCGACCGTATGTGGGTTTCAGACCCACCACCCCGCAGAACGATGCAGGCTGCCGCACGGAGCCGCCCGTGTCGGATCCAAGGGCGACGAGCGACAAGCCCGCGGCGACGCTCGCTGCAGAACCGCCGCTGGAGCCGCCCGGCACGCGTTCGAGATTATGAGGGTTTCTGGTAACGAAGAAGCCCGAGTTTTCCGTGGACGACCCCATCGCGAATTCGTCGAGATTGGTTTTCCCTATGACGATCGCCCCTGCGCCGCGGAGGCGATCGACGGCCGTTGCGGAGTACGGAGGAACATAACCCTGCAGGATCTTGGAGCCGCAGGTCGTCGCGACGCCGCGGGTGGCAATGTTGTCCTTGATCGCAATTGGAACGCCGGCCAAGGGACCGATGGATTCTCCTGCGGCGACCCTGGAGTCCACGCGCCGGGCTTCTTCCAGGGCGCGTTCCGGGCAGAGGCTAATGAACGCGCGGATATCTTTGTCGGCGCGGTCGATTTCCCTAAAGGCTTCGGTAATGACTTCGGTCGCAGACAGATCGCGGCTGCGGTACAGCGACACGAGCCTGTCGGCGGTGATGTTCTTGAGGTTCATCGCTCCGTGATGACCTTCGGAACTTTGAAGAGCTGGACTGTCCTGCCCGCCTCAGAGCTTCCCGTGCGGGCGACAACGCGGTCGTCGCGGACTGCATGTTTGCCGCCGGCGACGACCTGGGGCGTCGGTTCAACGGACGAAACGTCCAAACGGTTCAACTGTTCAACGTAGTCGAGGATGCGGCTCAATTGCTCGGCCAACTCCTTTTTCTCGTCGGGCAAGGCTTCCAGATTCGCCAGTCCTGCGACATATTCGACGTCGGATTCACTGATTTTCATTCGTAAATGCGATCTCCGTAATGAGCGCCGCGCCCCACGGTTCGTTGATCCTTTGCAAAAGCCGCCGCTTCATCCGCGCCAGCTCGCGGCGCCAGATGCGGTCCGGGACGGTCAAAACGACGGTCGATCCATGGATCGCAGTCACGCGCGTCGCGGTCGCAAGCTGTTCCCCTACGAGGGTCGGCCAAAGCTGCCGCAGCAGTTCCACATCCAGTTCACTGTCCCAATTGGGCGACTTCCGGAAGTGTGCGATGAGACTTCGGATCGCGGGATCCAGGGGCATCATGGCTATTCTATATGACCAGTGAAGATTGCGAATTGCGAAATGCGAATTGGGAATTTAAGGCTAAAATCTCCCGCAATGTTCAGAAGGCTCACGTTCCTCCTGCTGTTCTCTGCGCTGACGCTGCTGACCCCGCCGCCGGCCGCCATCGATGCGCAGACCCGCGTCACGACCCCGCGCGAGCAGTTCGGCCGCAATATCGGCGACGACTACTTTCTAGTCAACTACCGGCAAATGGTCGCCTACTGGAAACGCCTCGACGAGGAGTCGGACCGTATGTCGCTGGTGGAAATCGGCCGGACCGCCGAAGGGCGAGCCATTGTGATGGCGATTGTTACTTCCGCCGAGAATCAGAAAAACCTGACGCGCTACAAGGATATCGCGCGTCGTCTGGCGAAGGCCGAAAGCCTTGCCGAAGAGGAGGCGCGACGCCTTGCCGACGAGGGCAAAGCCGTGGTGTGGATTAACGGCGGTCTTCATGCGAATGAAGTTCTCGGGTCGCAGCAGCTCATCGAAATGGTGTATCAGCTCGCGAGCGGCCAGGACGCCGAGACGATGCGAATCTTAAGAGACGTCATCGTGCTTGCCTGCATCGCCAATCCGGACGGCATGGACCTTGTATCCGATTGGTACATGCAGGAGCCTCAGCCGGAGAAAAGAGTTCTGACAGGCCTGCCGCGCCTGTACCAAAAGCATGCCGGCCATGACAACAATCGCGACTTCTACATGCTTGTGCTGCCGGAATCGCGCGCTCTGAGCCGGGTTCTGTTTCGTGAATGGTTTCCGCAAATCGTCTACGACCATCACCAAACGGGGCCCGCAGGCGCTGTGATGTTTTCCCCGCCGTTTCGGGATCCCTTCAACTACAACATCGACCCGCTCGTCATGACAACGCTGGAAGAGATCGGAGGCGCGATGCACAGCCGTTTCGTCGCCGAAGACAAGCCCGGCGTGACGACGCGATCCGGCGCGAACTATTCGGCTTGGTGGAACGGCGGCCTTCGGACCGCGCCGTACTTCCACAACATGATCGGGATTCTCACGGAAACCATCGGCCACCCGACGCCGACCGAGCTGCCATTCGTCGTCTCGCGTCAGTTGGCCGATTCCGACCTTCCGTTTCCCGCGCCTGCTCAGAAGTGGCGCTTCCGGCAGTCGATTGAGTATTCGCTGACGGCCAATCGCGCGATACTGGACTTCGCGTCGAGAAACAAAGACCGGCTTCTGTACAACATCTACCGGATGGGAAGGAACTCCATCGAACGCGGAAGCCGCGATCACTGGACTGTCACGCCTCGCGATCTGGTCGACATGAAACTGGACGGAGAGTCTGTTCGAAACGGCGAGCAGCTCCGCAGGCAGGAGGACCGCGATCCCAGAGGCTACATCATTCCCTCAGATCAACCGGACTTTCTCACCGCTGTGAAATTCGTCAATGCGTTGATCCGGAGCGGCGTGTCCGTCATGCGGGCGACCGCCGGCTTCGACGTCGATGGAAAGGAGTATCCGGAGGGTTCTTACGTCATTCGGACAGCTCAGGCTTTTCGGCCGCATATTCTGGATATGTTCGAGCCGCAAGATCATCCAGATGATTTCGCGTATGCAGGAGCCCCGCCGACGCCGCCTTACGACAGCGCGGGCTGGACGTTGGCGTTCCAGATGGGCGTTCAGTTCGATCGGATCCTTGAAGGGTTCGATGGTCGGTTTGAAGCCGTCCACGACGAAGTCCGGCCGCCCCCAGGAACCGTCGTCACGACGGCCAGTCCCGCGGGCTATCTGTTCACGCATGAAGCAAACGACTCGTTTGTGGCCGTGAATCGGCTGCTCGCCGGCGGGGAGACGGTGTACTGGCTGACAGAAAGCCAGACTATCGCAGGCAAGACTTGGCCGGCCGGCGCTCACTATGTAGAAGCATCGGAGTCCACGCTGCCGAAGCTCCAGCAGGCGGCGCGCGATGTCGGGCTCAACTTCGTCGCGACTCCGCGCGTTCCCGAAGGAGACGCGCTGAAGCTGCATCCCGTGCGAATCGGTCTTTGGGATCGGTATGGAGGATCGATCGCTTCAGGATGGACACAGTTGGTCCTGGAGCAATTCGAATTTCCATATACGCTCGTCTATGCCCCGACCCTTGACGCCGGCGGCTTGGCTGACAAGTTCGACGTACTGATTCTCGTCGATGATGCTCTGGACGGCGGACAAGGCGGCGTACGCCCGGAGCAAGTCCCGCCGGAATACCGGGGACAGGTTGGAGGCCCCACAGGGAGGACTCTTCCGAATCTGAAGAGATTCGTAGAGGAGGGAGGCGCCATCCTCGCCTTGGGCCGATCCACGAACATCGCGGCCCGCCTCGGTCTGCCGCTGGCAAGCGCGCTCGTGGAGCGGCAGAACGGCGTCGAAACGCCGTTGCCGAATTCCAAGTTTTACGTCCCCGGCTCCATTCTGCAGGGACGCGCCGATCTCACGCATCCCTTGGCCTACGGTCTTCCGGAAGATGTCGACTTGTTCTTCAATCGAAGTCCCGCGTTCCGCATTCTCGGCAGCGCCCGTCAGAATACCGTCCGCCGCGTCGCGTGGTTCGATTCCAGTGAGCCGCTTCGAAGCGGATGGGCGTGGGGGCAGAGCTATCTGAAAGACGCTATTGCAGTCGCTGAAGCTTCGGTAGGCAAAGGAAGGGTCGTGCTCTACGGGCCCGAGATTGTCTTCAGGTCTCAATCTCACGGCGCATTCAAACTGCTGTTCAATGGAATCTATTGGGGTGGCGCCGAACGGGTCGAGCTCCCGTGACCGTTGATCTCCTCGTCTTTCTTCTCTTTCTGCTTGTTTTCTTATCCGTCGTGCTTGTCGCCGCCGTCACAGGTCTCTCGTGGTTTTTCGCTTGGGCCCGGAGTCTACGGATGCAGAAGGCGCCGCCGGCTCGCGCGGCCCGGCTGCGGCGGCGCCTGAAGTGGACGGGCGCTGTTCTTGGGGCTTTGCTGGCGGCGGCGCCGTTCGTCATCGCGTTCACTCTTGCGGGAGTGGCGCGCCGGCCGCCGACGCGGATGTTCAATCCTTCAGGCGACCGCCTGTTGCCTCCCCATCCGCAATACGCTCAACTTCTGGATCGTTTCATTCACGATCCGCGCACGGACCTCGGACTCGAATTCGAAGACGTATCGTTTCCCGCGGCGGACGGCTCGACATTGAGAGGCTGGTTTGTGCCGGGCCGTTCCGGCGCATCTACCGCCATCGTCACGGTGCACGGGTCCCACGTGGACCGCAGGGAATTTCTTGCGCACGTTCCGATCTTTCACGAGATGGGCTATCCCGTGTTGCTCTTCGATTGCCGCGACCATGGAATTTCGGACGGAGACGGACGCGGATTTACGCTTGGCGTGCGAGAAAGCCAGGACGTGTCGTCGGCGGTCGAGTTTCTGAAGCAATCTCGCGGATTCACGCGCGTCGTCGCGGTGGGCGCTTCGATGGGCGCGTCGAGCTCGATCATCGCGGCGGGACGCGACCGGCGGATTGACGGGGTCATCGCGGAGGCGCCGTTCGCCGACATCGAAGAGCAGGTGGCGTACACGGCCTCTTCATTTCTCCGCTTTCCCGCATGGATGGCGGCGCTGACCGCAAAAGCAATGGCCTGGCGCATCGGCGCGCGATCGATCCGCGGACCCCTCGAAGCCGTCGCGGAAATCAGTCCGCGGCCGATACTGCTGATGCACGGAACCGATGACTCCACCGTGCCGTTTCACGCCTCGCAGCAGCTCTTCAACCGCGCTCGTGAACCCAAATTCCTGTGGCTCGCCCCCGGCGCCGGCCACGCAACAAAGATCTTCAAGGCGCATCCCAAGGAGTACCAGCGCCGCATTCAGTCGTTTTTGTCGCAGTTTTTTCGGATGCATTAAAGGAGCTTCCGGCCGGCGTTGACACCGGCGAGAGCGCACGGTAGTGTTTGAGACTTGCCTCGGAGGTTGAATGAAGAACGCTCATGCGCTGAATGTAGGTCTCATCGGACTCGGCCGGATGGGACGTGGAATGGCAGGCCGGATCCTCGGAGGCGGACACGATCTCGCCGTCTATAACCGCACTCCTGGAAAAGATACGGATCTGATAAAAGAGGGGGCCCTTTCCGCCCCATCCATCGCGGCGGCGTGTGAAGGACGCGAAGTCGTCATTACCATGGTGACTGACGACGCGGCGCTTCGCGAAGTCACGCTGAGCGCAGGCGGAGTCCGAAAGTCTCTGGCGAACGGCGCCGTGCATTTGACGATGGGCACGCACAGCATTGCGTGCATCCAACAGATCGCGGCGGCGCACGCCGAGTCCAACCAGACCTTTGCAGCCGCGCCCGTGCTCGGGCGGCCCGATCTGGCAGCCAACGGACAACTTGGCATCGTAGCGGCAGGCCCGCGTCAGGCGCTGCAGAAGTGCGAACCCCTCTTTCAGGTTATGGGGCGGCGCACATTTCTAGCCGGGGACAGACCGGAACATGCGATGGCCGCCAAGCTGGCGAACAACTTCGTGCTTGGCTGCGCCATCCAGGCGATGGCCGAGGGATTCTCGCTGGTTCGCAAGTACGGCGTCGCGCCGCAGGTGTTTTACGAAGTTATGACCGAAAGTCTCTTTGCGGCGCCGGCCTATAAGGTTTACGGCAAGATCATGGTCGATGAAGCCTACGACAAAGTGGGCTTCACGACGCTTCTAGGGCTGAAAGATTTCAACCTCATCATGGCCGCCGCCGAGCAGGCGCGTGTTCCGCTGCCGAGCGGCAATGCGTTCCGCGACCGGCTGCTGTCGGCGGTTGCGCATGGCGACGGCGAAAAGGATTGGGCCGTCGTCGCCCGAGAGCAAAGCCGCGCCAGCGGACTGGAGTGAATCACAATGCGCGTCGGGTTCATCGGTCTCGGCCGCATGGGCAAGGGGATGGCCCACCGCATCCATGGCGGCGGACACGATCTCGCCGTCTATGACGTCCTTCCCGAAGCAACGGCCGAGTTCGGCGCCGCCGGATGCGGCGTCGCCCGGTCAGTTGCGGAGTTGTGCGGCGACCGCGAAATCGTCATCACAATGCTCGCAGAAGAGACCGCTGTTCATGAAGTCGCTTTCGGTCCCAGCGGCATGTGCGCATCGATGCCCGCCGGCGCCATTCATATGGCCTGCGGCACGTACGGAGTTGGGACCATACGGGCGCTGGAAAGCGCGCATGCCAAAGCCCGTCAATTCTTGGTCGCCGCGCCGGTCCTCGGTCGTCCGGATCTGGCGGCCGCCGGCCAGCTTGGCATGGTTCCGGCCGGCCCCGACGAAGCCCTGCGACGATGCGAACCGTTGTTCCAATTGATGAGCCGCCGCACGTTCTACGCAGGGCCAAAGCCCGAATCCGCGACGGCCATCAAGCTTGCAAACAACGCGGTGCTCGGCTGCGCCATCACCGCGATGGCGGAAGGCTTCTCACTTGTGCGCAAATTCGGCGTCGACCCCCGCGTACTTTACGATGTCATGACGGAGGGACTCTTCGCCGGCGCGGTTGCATATGTGGGCTACGGCAAAACCATGGTGGAAGAGACCTACGACCGCGTGGGATCGCCGGTCACAATCGGCTTGAAGGATGCAAGTCTGATCGCCGCGGCCGCCGAGATTGCGCGCGTTCCCATGCCTAGCCACAATGTATACATCGAACGCCTGCTCGGCGCCGCCGCACACGGCGACGGCGGTCTCGACCAAGCGGTTCTGGCCCGCGAGCAGGCGCGCCGCAGCGGGCTCGCGTAATTCGAAAGGAAACACTATGGATCTCGGCAACGGCCTCGGCCACTTAACCTATTCCACGCTGGTTCATCCCGGCGATAACTGGGCTGAAATCTGGAACAGCCTGACGACCTACGTCCCGAAAGTTAAGGAGCGCATTTCGCCGCGCAATCCCTTCGGCGTTTCGCTGCGGCTTGCCGCCGAGTCGGCCCGGACGCTGGCCAACGACAAGAGAGAACGGGACAAGCTCAAAAAATTTCTGGCCGATAACGACATGTACCTGTACACCGTGAACGCCTTCCCGTACGGTCCATTCAAGGGGACCCGCGTGAAGGAGCAAGTGTACGAACCGGATTGGCGCAGCGAAGAGCGTACGCAATATACGATCAACGTCGCCGAAGTGTTGGGCGACGTGGCGCCGGAAGGAAGCGCTCCTTCCATCCAGAGTCCTCCACTCGGATTCAAGCCTCGCGTCACGGGGCCGGACGTCGTCGATGCGTTTACCGAACATGTCATTCGCGTGGTCGCGCATCTGATCGGCCTTCGTGAACGCACCGGGCGAACTGTCGGACTAGCCCTTGAACCGGAGCCGTACTGCTTCCTGGAGACCACTGCCGAGACCGTCGACTATTTCACGAATCATCTCTATGCCGGAAAGTCCGCCGTTCGGCTCGCGCGACTGGCTGGAATTCCGATTTCGGAAGCGCACGCCGCGCTTCGCAGGCATCTGGGCGTCGTATTCGATATCTGTCATCAGGCGGTGGAATTCGAGAACATCTCCGAATCGCTGCAGCAACTGGTCGACGCCGGCATTCCGGTCCTCAAGCTGCAAGAGGCGGCGGCGATTTACATGCCGCAGGTCAATCAGAAGGTCGTCGATTCACTGCAGCGCTACGCCGATACGATCTATCTCACGCAGACTAAAGAAAAGAAGGAAGGCGCGTTTACGATGTACTTGAACCTGGAGGATGCTTTCGCGGCGTGGAAGAAAGAGCAGAGCGCGCGGGAGTGGCGCACGCACATTCACGTGCCGGTGTTCCTCGACGATCTGGGACATTTCCGCACGACGCGTTTCGCGATCGAGGACGCACTGCGATTCCACAAAGCCAATCCTGTTTCGCGCCAGCTTGAAATCGAGACTTACACATGGGACGTGCTTCCTGCGAGCCTCAAGACCGGCGACATTGTGGACTATGTGTGCCGTGAGCTGGAGTGGGTGCAGGAGCAGTTAAGGTGATTTCGGATTGCGGATTGCGGATTGCGGATTTGGGAATGCGACTACTAGCAATATTTCCCCAAATCCGCAATTCGCAATCCGCAATCCGAAATTGTTTCTTGGAGGCGGCATATGACGGACCCGGTGCTCGACATCCTGCCTTTGGCATTTCCATGGACGACCTTCGATCCGTTCCTGTTTTGCGCCTACCACAACGACCGATATCCGGCCGGCAACGATCGTCTGGGCCCAGCGGCGTCACTGGCGGGCAGGAACATTGGACAGGACTTCGAAATCAAAGACGGCTGGCGGATGTATCACGGCAGCGTCGTGCCGGGCTTTCCGCAGCATCCGCATCGAGGATTTGAAACGGTGACGATCATGCGTCACGGGTTCGTGGATCATTCGGATTCTCTCGGCGCAACGGCGCGATTCGGGCGCGGCGACGTGCAGTGGCTGACGGCCGGAAAGGGAATCGTGCACTCGGAGATGTTTCCTCTGCTCGATCGCAATGGGCCGAATCCACTCGAGCTGTTTCAGATATGGCTCAATCTGCCGTCTGCGGACAAGCTGGTGGAGCCGCACTTTGCGATGTTCTGGGATCATGCAGTTCCACGGCGCATCGAACGAGACGTAGAGGGCAGGCCCACGGAGATCACGGTGGTCGCGGGACGCATCGGCGATGCGCAGGCGCCTCCGCCTCCGCCACATTCTTGGGCTGCGCGTCCCGAGGCGGACGTCGCCATTTGGACGATCAAGATGGCCCCGGAAGCTCGCTGGACTCTCCCGCCTGCGAATCACGGCGTTGGACGCACGCTCTACTTCTTCCGCGGCGCCGCTCTGAGCATCGGCGGCCGCGCGATTCCGCCAAATTGCGCGGCCGTGCTCAGACCGGAAGCCGCGGTCCCGCTTCAGAATGGACCGGACGAGACAGAGTTGCTATTTCTGCAGGGAAAACCGATCGGCGAACCGGTCGTGCAATATGGACCGTTCGTCATGAACACCCGCGCGGAAATCCAGCAGGCGTTCGCAGATTACCAACGAACCGGATTCGGCGGATGGCCCTGGCCGACCGACGATCCCGTGCTTCCGCCCACTGAAGGCCGCTACGCACGTCACGCAGACGGCCGCGTGGAGCGTGTGAGTTGACGCCATGAATCCCAAACCTTATTTGCGCATCGCGACGGAAGAGGCGTGGGCCACGAAGGAGCTGTACGACGGCTATCGCGCCGTGCTCAAAGAACGTCCCAATGAAGACCCCGGCTTCAACAGCCTCTGGAGCTTTTATCTGAATAACCCCAGCCCGCGTCCTACGTCTGTGATCGCCCGGCTCACGGACTTGGGGGAGGGCCGGCTGCGCGACATGGATGAATCCGGGATCGACCTGCAGTTGTTGCTGTTGACGTCTCCCGGAGTTCAGGTGTTCGATGGGCCCACCGGCGTTGCGCTGGCGCGATCGAGCAACGACCAACTGGCCGAGGCCGTCCGAAGGCATCCGACGCGATTCGCCGGACTCGCGGCGATCGCTCCTCAGGATCCGGCCGAAGCCGCGAAGGAACTCGAGCGCGGCGTGCGCAGGCTGGGATTGAAGGGCGCCGTCATCAATTCGCACACGCGCGGCGAATACCTCGACAATCCGAAGTTCTGGGCGATCTTCGAAGCGGCCGAATCGCTGGATGTTCCGATCTACATCCATCCCCAGACGCCGCCTCCGCAAATGATCGCGCCCTTTCTTGAATGCGGTCTGGACGGCGCAATCTTCGGCTTTGGCGTCGAGACCGGTCTGCACGTGATGCGGATCATCGTGGCCGGCGTGTTCGACCGGTTTCCGAAACTGCAGATTGCGATCGGCCACATGGGGGAAGGTCTCCCGTACTGGATGTACCGTCTCGACTACATGCACCAGGCGACGGTCGCGGCCAACCGGTACCCGACGATGAAAAAGTTGAATAGGAAGATCAGCGACTACCTGAAGGAGAACATCTACGTCACCAACAGCGGCGTCGCATGGCATCCGGCCATCATGTTTGCTCAGAACGTGCTCGGCGTGGACCGCGTGATGTACGCGATGGACTATCCGTATCAGTTCGTCAAGGAGGAGGTCCGAATCGCAGATGAGCTGCCCATCAGCGACGCGGACAAGAAGAAGTTTTTTCAGGCGAATGCGGAACGGGCGTTCAATCTGCGCTGATCTTCAGGCGTACTAGAACCAACCAGAAGGAAAGACCTTCCCCGCGGGGCGGGGAAGGTCTTCAGATGAGAGGATCAGAATTCGAAGCGAATGCTTGCCTGGAACTGGCGGGCCAGCGAGAGGTTCTTAGCCGCGATCACTCCGAACGGGCCGAACGACTGGAATGGGTTGACGGGATTCAGAGACAGATTGGTGCCAAGGGCGTTGCCGGGGCACTGCACGGGAGCGCAGGGCGTGGCGTGGTTCAAAATGTTCGTTGCATCCATGCGGAACTGGACTCTCTTGGTCTCGTCAATCCGGAACGCCTTGCTCAAGGAGCCGTCGAGCGACCATAGTCCCGGGCCTTCCATCGTGTTCACTCCGAGATTTCCGCGCGTTCCCGGCTGAGCATTCTGCAAGACGACGGTTTGACTGCCATCGGGATTTACGACCGCCACGGCATTCAGCAGCAGCCGGCAGCGGTCCTGGAGCGATAGCCCGGCGCCGGTTTGAGTCGTCACGGCGTTGCATTGCGGGTCCGGAACGCGTGCAAAGTTGACGCCAGGGAAGTACGTGCCGCTGGCGGCTCCTTCCTTCCATTCCACCTCACCAATGCCTTTGAAGTTGCCGAACATGGCGGCGCCCGCAGGAGTCAAATCCGCCGGGGCCACCGAAGTAGCGAAGGTAAATGGACTGAAATTCGAGCTGCTGCGGCTTTCGTACAGACCGCTACGACCGACAATGGTCATAGGAATTCCGGTCGAGAAGTTGAAGATCGCGCTGACTTGCCAGTCTTCGATCAGCCGCGCAACCCACCCTGCCGTGTTGCCGGCGAAAAACTTGCCCGGACCAACCGGCAGCGTCACCGTCCCGTAGCCGCGATAGTCGAATGTGCGGTGTTGACCTAGCAGACCGTAGTCCTTATTCCTCTCATGCATGGAGTAGTAAGCGACAAGGCCTGTACCCTGGAGGCTAAACATGTTTGGAGCTGCGGGCGAACCCATCAGACGACTCCAGGTAAACGTGCTTTGATAACTCATTCCCTGGGTCGGCCGAAGCGTGTACTGAACCTGCAGCGAGTGGTAGTTGGACTTGTTTCCGTTGGAAACGATGTTCAAGTTGCCGAACTGCGGATTGGCGATGATGAAATTGTCCGGCACGCCGTTGGGGAAGCGCGCATTGACGCTTCTTCTGAGAACGAGGCCTTGTTCTCCAGGCTGCCCGTCCGTGATTACGCCTGCCCCAGGCGTACCATTGGTGAAAGCAAGGCAGTCGGCCACAGCGGCGTAATCGCCAATAGCGAGGCTGTCCCGCGTATTGAGGGCCCCGCATCCTCCTGTCTGGTTCCGCAACCAGGTGGCGCCGGATCCACCAAACGCGCCGTTGACGGAAGACGTCAGAGCATCCAGAAGAGGAGACTCCAATCCGGCTCGGGCGAGGTCGAAGGCTTCCTTAAGCCCGTTGGTCAGGAAGTTTGGAGAATTGACGGGTTGTTCGGAAAAGAGCTTTCGGGCAATGGTGCCGACATAACGAACATCCAGCGTCATGTTCCGGCGGATGCTTCGCGTCACTGCAAGAGTGAAGTTTTGGATGTACGGCGCATGATAGTTGTCGTCGAAGAACTCCGTCGGGATGCCGCCCATCGGCCGGAATCCTATCTGCACCGGCGCCATCGGACGGAACGCCTGGGCAGGATTAGATGGATTCGGAGGCAGCGGCACAACGGCCGTGTAGGGGTAGTCCCTGAAGTCGAACGTCGCCGGCGTCCTCAAATTCTTGTGGGCTGCGCCAAAGTCGGCTAACCGGGCATACAGGTTCGGAGCGGCTGGAAAAGGAGGGTTGGCGCCCACGTCAAGTACAGAACCGGGAACTTCGCCGGCAGTGCCATCCAAAGCAGCGAAGTTTCCGCCGCCCTGATATGTGATCGAATACCCGCCGCGCACCACCGTCTTGCCCTCTCCAAACCAGGGGAGGTTCCAGGCGAAGCCAAAGACAGGACCAAAATTGTTCGTGTCCTTCTTATAGATCGACCGGTCCGGGTTGGGCGATCCCGGGCCGACGTGCTCCATGACCGTGGGCTGGCCCTTCCTTGTGGGGTTGGGCTGCCACCAGTCGGCCCAACTGTTTCCGGAGATTCCGAATGCCCCAGCCAGATTCGTGCCAACCGGCGTGGGCAGCATCCCTCTGGCTTCCCAGGGCGGCCCATAGTACTCCCAGCGGAGACCCAGGTTCAGCGTGAGATCGCGCGTCACCTTCCAGTCGTCCTGGAAGAACATCGCAAACTCATTCTGAAGCCAGATGCGCTCCTTTGTAGCCGCACTCGCGATGCTTTCAAACGAGTCGAGCCGGTTCACATCCTGGACCCAGTAGAATTGCCGCATGTTGCCGATGGACCCGGATTGGAGCAGGAGCAGATTTTCCAGATTGGCGAGATTGCCCGTTTGGAAGTGACTCGTGTTGCCGTTTCCGTAATTGGGGTTGCTATTCAGGAGAGTCTGAAAGTCGCAGTTGCCCGCGCCGCCGCACAAGCCCGCGGGAATCCGCACCGGAAGAGCTGGAGAGGAGCCTCCGGTGAGCAGGGGGTACTTGTACACGTTATATCCGCCGAAAACGCCCGCGCGATTCCTCCGGTATTCTCCGCCGAACCGGAAGGAGTGCTGGGCGCGAGTCCAGCTAAAAGTGTCGGAGAACGTGAACGTGCGCGTCGCGTTGGATTGCGACAGGCCGCCGGTTTGCATCATCGGGCTTCCAATGATGGGCAGCTCCACTTTCACGGGGATGCCGTTGATCACCGGGAAGAACGCCTTTGCGGCATCGCTGAATTCCGGACTGTCGAAGGCTTCGAGTATCTCGTTGGACGAACGGCGAAGTCCGAAGCGAAATTCGTTCACCATCGCCGGCGACAATGTCGAAGTGAGGTTGGCCGACAAGCTGAGCGGACGCCGAAAGACCTCGCCCCAGAATCCCTGTGCATAGTTCGGCGGATTGCCTTGTGCGCTGTCCCGCTCGTAGCTGAATTGTGTTGCGATTTTGTGGCGTGTCGTGAGGAGATGGTCGACCTTCAGGTTGATCTGCTTGCGGTTGGTATTGTCGCCCGGCGTACCCGTGCCAAAAACGCTGCCGCCATCGGCGCCTTCCCGGCGGCGGACATAACGGTTGCCTGCGGTGTTGAGGCCATCTCCAATCTCATAGTTATTCGGAAGCGGCACTTCCTTGAAGATCTGGGTCACAAAACCGGTCGAGTCGAAGTTCCACCGGTTGGGATCCCACGCTGTCGCAGGACTGGAGGCGCCCGTCAGACTGCCGTTTTGAAGACGGATATTGGAACAATCCGGAGCGACGGTTGTGGGAAAGTTGGCGAAATCGATCGCACCGAAAACGCTGACGTACTGGACCGGGTAGAGCGGCGTTCCGTCGACTCCCACAACCCGCTGCGGCGTATTTGCAGGCGCTGACAGAGGCGTGGTGGCGTTGCCGTTCACCAAGCCGGGAACGTAGCGGAAGATGCCGTTGCGCGCGCACGGAGTCAAGACCGTATTGTTCACCGGACTCTTCGAGCGGTAGATTTGGTGATCGTAGAGTCCGAAGAAGAATGTCTTGTTCCGGATGATCGGGCCGCCATAGCTCACGGTGACCTCATTCTGGTTGTACCAATTCCGGGTGGGCGTGCAATCGCCGCGCTCTTGTGGATTGCATCCCTCGCGAACCCGAGCCGCATTGGCGATGAAGTTCTCCGACCAACTCCGCGCGTTCAACGCCGGATTGCGGACGTCCCATCGCGCGGCGCCTCTAAAGTCGTTGGTTCCAGAGCGAGTCGTGAGCTGAATCTGCCCATTCCCACGGCCCAGTTCGGCGTCGACCGGCGTGAGGACCATACGGACTTCCCCAATCAGCTCCGGATTCAGGCGGGTCACCGACAGGATGCCGGATGTGTTGTCCGGTTCGCCCTGCCCAGCGTAAAAACTGTCGGTGACTGTCAGGCCGTTCACGGTCGTGTTCACGAATGTCGCGCTGACCCCGGCAAGAGTCGTCCACCGGCTGGCGCCTCCGGACTGGTTCACATCTTCCCCGAACGTCAGCGTTCCCGGCAATGCCATTTGCACTCCCGGAAGCACGTTGACGAGGTCCAGCACGTCGTTGCCGACGAGCGGCAACTCTCTCACGGCATGCTCCGGCAACAGTTCCGCAACCGTGCCACTGGACTGAGTGAGGAGTTGTTGCGCATCGACGCTGACCTCCACGACTGTCGCGACCGTTGCTACCTCTAACTTGAAGTTGAAGCGTCGGGTTTCGCTGCCACCGAGCTGGATGTTTTGAAACGTCTGCGGCCGGAACCCCGATAACGAAGCGCGCAACGTATACACGCCTGGACTTAAATTGGGTATGTTGTACGCCCCCGCTTCATTGGTTAATACCGTCGTTTCCACGCCTGTTTGCGTGTTCGTCGCAATGACCTCGACTCCCGGAATTCGGGCTTGCGTCGAGTCCTCTACGATTCCTGTCAAAACGCTGTTGCCTACTTGAGACCACAGCGGTGAAAAGAAACCGGCGCACAAAAGCGCCGCCACCGCCAGCGTGCGATACCTCTTCATGAGCCCCCTCCCATAGCAGAAATTTCTGCAGTGACCGCTGTTCAAATCAAACCGCCCGACAAAAAGAAAGACGGGCGCCAAATTGAAGGTGAAAGATGCCGCGCATTATATCAGCGGAGGGAGCGTTGTCAAATTGGGCTCAAAACTCGCCCAGCGCCTTCTGGATGCGCTGAAGGCGCGCGAATTCTTCTTTCTTTGCGGCGATGTGCGATTCGTCGGGGCGGCGCTGGTCGCGGTCGCCGCCGTGGGATTCTTCGATGCGGGCGCTGAAGAAGGGTTTGGGGCCGGCGGCTTGCTCGATTTCCTGACGTAGGAGTTCCAGCCATTGCGGTATGCGGGCGAGAAGCGCAGCGCGGTCTTCCGGCTGGTAGCTTTCTACAAGGTTCAGCAGCTCGACTGCGTCGGCCGCGCAGGCGTCGCGCGGCGCCGACGTCAGAAAACGCAGCAGAATGTCCTGCCGCGGCGCGCTCTCCCACACGGCGCGGCGAGCGATCGCCCGGAGAAGTCCGCGATCGGACGAGATCTGGTTCAACACGCGGCCGACCTCTTCAGGGATGCCGCCGTCAAGACGCAGACGGTGGACGTAGCGCTCGATGGCGACTTCGCGGAGGGGAATCACGTGAGTCTTGCCGTCGGGCGTGATCAGCCGCGCCTGAGTCGGGCGGGCCGCGAGAGTCTCGATCAGTTGCGGCCATTGATCCCGAGCGACGGACGCGCTGCCGAGCAGGTCCGCAAAAATCGCCTGGTCGCCCAGCTTCGGAGTGAAAAGCGGCGAAAAAATCAGGTCGATTTCGTAGTCCTCGAGGTTCGGCAGTTCGTTCTCGAGGAACGCGCCGACGTCGTCCCGCTCGACGCCGTGATGACCGGCGATATGCTTGATCACCTGCGATGACAGTTCCCGGGGACGCTCCAACTCGGCTGCGAGAGCTTCCAATAATTTCGATGTCATTTCAGTGGAACGGAACAAAGGAGGTCTTGACCCCTGCCGCCTTCGGCGGCTCAACGTTTCCTCCCCCTTCGAGGGGGAGAGCCGCCGAAGGCGGCAAGGGGGTCAAGACCTCGCTGGAACGCGTCATCCTCACGACGTTCGGATCAACGAATACTTCGGATCCGCGATGAGGCAATCCGCTAGCGGCGCTCCAATCTCTTTCCGCACCATATTAACGCCCATCACAAGCGACGCCATCTTGTACAGCGCGTGGCGGCGGCTCATGCCTTCGCGTCCCATGCCGCAGTCCGAACACAGAATCAGGCGCTCCGCCGGAATGTGCTTGAGCGCGAGCCGCGTGAGTTCCGCCACCTCTTCCGGCGATTCCACCTGCAGCGTGTGATGGTCGATAACGCCGATGCCGACCTTCTTTTCGGTGATCTGCTTGCCGATGGCTTCAAGGTCGATTGCGCCGGAGCTTTTCGTTTCAAAGGTGATCACGTCGGCGTCGACCTGATTCAGGAGTTCGAGAGCCGGCTTGTACGACTGCACTTTCGCAAACATGCGCTGCTGGGAGGGATTGCCCCAACAGGTATGGCACCAGACTTCCGTTTTCGCCCGCAGTCCTTTGACCGTGTTGTTGAACACCTTCAGCATGAATTCCGGATTGATCACGCTGTCCACAACGCCCCGCGCGGCCAGCAGGTGAATCTGCGGCTCTTCCATCTGGATGACCGGGCATCCCGCGTCGGCCAGGTCGTGGAGTTCCTCGTTGAATGCGTCGCTGATGGCCATGATCCGCGACGGCAGATCCTTGTAATACTCGTCTTGTACGGCGAAGGCGACCAGTTCGGGCGTTACAGTGCCGAACTTCACGGGCTTCTTCGTCAGCCGCTGCGCGGCCTTCCAGATTTCGGCGTACTGCATCTCGCCGCGCCCGACGGGCCCGATGATCTTCGGCATGACCCGCGCTTCGAGGTAATCGTGGAGAATGTGGCCGCGTGGAAACGCAATGCCGCCCGCCCCGGCTCGCGCCAGCTTGGGATTCTGCCGGTCGAAGCCCGACATGTGATGGGGCGGATAGCTCGTCCAGCTCTGGCCGCCGACGTCCTGATCGAACCGGCAGTCGCCGTCCGTGCAAATGTCCAGGCCCGCGATTTCCTGCTCGCGCAAATACACCGACAGCGCGTCCACATACTGCTCGCGGAACCTGCTGATGACCATCGCGTCGAGAAACGATCGGGTTCCAAGATTCTCCGTATACCAACTCGGACGCGGCAGCGAGCCGATGATCGTCGTTGGCAAAACCTTTCCTGCTGTTGCTTTCAACATGATTGCAAATCTCCTCGGGCGGAATTTTGCAGACTGCAGCGCGGCGTGTCGAGGGAAAAGTTGGCGAAAAGCGGGCCGTTCAAGGTCTGGCTGACGGCTTATTCCACGGCCACGGCCTCACGAAGCGGACTGGCTCGACGGACGAGATCAATTCGAAGTCTCTGGTATCGTCAGTGATGACGACAAAGCCGTGCTCGCGACAGGACGCGGCTATCAGGCAGTCATTAAAAAAGGAGTGCTTGACGCCGCCCGGACTCAACGCGCCTCGCCGAATCAGCGCCGAGACCACTTGCCCCGCGCGGCGGCGCCAGGCGGCATGGCTCGGTGTGATGACTCTGCCGACAGCTTCGAAAGGCCGTATGAAATTTCTGTGAGTTTCTTCCTCGAGGCCGGGACGGATCGCGCCGGCGAGCAACTCACCGGTTGTAACGGAGTGCAGATGGATGAAGGGAGTATGCGTGGAGTAGAATGCGACGAGGCGCCGGTTCCAATTCCCGTCTCGTGTAGCCCTGATATACAGGTTCGTATCCAGAACATATTTCGTCACTCCTGTTCTTCCGCAAAAATGTCGATCAGCTCGGCCTCCTTCATCGCACGCACTCCCTTGACAAGCTCTTCACGGAAGATCACCAGATCCAGGGCCTGCTCGATGGCTTCGGTTTCCGTTTCTGCGCCCAAAGCCTTCTTCGCCCGGTCGATCTTGGACTGGAAAAGACGAAAATTCTTTTTTGCCGGCCTCTCTCCGGCTTTGGGAACCGCGGCGGGCGCTGGACGCCTCTTCATTGCGCCTCCTCGCTTAACGTACATACACACTATAGTAGATGTACGCACACCGGAACAAACAGGGCGGGGGATTCAGATCCATGTGGTTGAACGACCCGATGATGGCTATGATGGGTCCAATTCCTTGACTCTTTTGCGATAGGACTCCTATCATTTTTCAAAACTTGCGTGAAAGGAAGGCGGCGCTGTGAACATCCGACGGTCTCGAGCTGCACTCGTAATTGCGATCGCTTTGATTTCCTGGATGGTCAGTCTATCAAGCGCCCAGGAGCCGGCGGCGCCCATCTCCTTTGCCGAACACATTCAACCCATCCTGGCCAAGAACTGCCTGAAGTGCCATGGCGAGGCCATGCAGCTTTCCAAGCTCGACCTCCGGACCCGCGAGTCGGCGCTCAGGGGCGGACAGCGCGGCGCGGCGATCGTTCCCGGAAACGCTGAAGAAAGCCGGCTGTACAGGCTCGTCGCGGGCATCGAAAAGCCAGGCATGCCGATGGACGGCGGCACGCTGTCTGCAAGGGAAGTCGCAGCACTGAAAGCGTGGATCGATCAGGGCGCCCACTGGGACCGAACGCCGCTCGCCGCAAGCAACAGCAATTCAGCCGCGGACTGGTCTGCGCTTGAAAACGCACAACTGCCGCCGGGCGCTCGAGACTATTGGGCCTTCAAAGCCCCGGTTCAAGCCCCGCCGCCCGTGGTCGGCAAAGATTTTCAGAATCCGGTCGACCGGTTCCTCGAACGGGCGCGGCAGGAACGAGGCCTCAAAGCCGCGCCGCGCGCCGACAAGATGACGCTGCTTCGCCGCGCATATCTCGATTTGATTGGATTGCCGCCGGGTCCCGAAGAAGTCGCCGAGTTTCTGAATGACAGCTCCCCTGGCGCCTGGGAGCGGTTGATTGACAGGCTGTTGGCTTCTCCCCACTATGGCGAACGATGGGGCCGGCATTGGCTGGACGTTGCACGCTACGCGGATTCCGGCGGATTCCAAAACGATACGGACCGGCCGCATTTCTGGCGTTATCGCGATTACGTGATCAAGTCCTTCAACGAAGACAAGCCCTACAACGACTTCATCAAGGAACAGATCGCCGGCGACGAATTCGAAAACCGTACCGACGACAACCTGATCGCCACAGGCTTCCTGCGCGCCGGCCCGCGCGTACAACACCGGGAGAAGGACAATCCCGAACGGCGGCACGATTACCTGGATGACGTCCTGGGAACCATCGGCAAAGGGGTTTTGGGGCTGACGATCCAATGCGCGCGGTGCCACGACCACAAGTTCGATCCGATCCTGCAGAAGGACTACTACGCCCTGCACGCCTCCATCTACGGCTACGTCGAAGTGGACTATCCGCTCGGGCCGCGCGAAGCCGCTGACGCCTACATGCGGAAGATCGATGAGATCTACAGGAGGACAGAACCTCTTCGGGCCGAGATCGAACAAATCGAGGCGCCTTATCACTACAAGCTCGCCCTGGAACAGGTGCGGAAGAAGTATCCGGAGAATGTCATCCGGGCCGTCGAGAAGCCGGAGGCCGAGCGGACGCCCGGTGAAAAACTGCTGGCGACGCAGGTGCTCGAATCCGCGATAACCATCAGCACGCGCGAAATCGACAAGATTATGTCGCCGGAAGACGCCGCGCGGAAGAAGGCGCTCAACGACCAGATTGCCGCCATCAACAAGGAGAAGCCGTCCACGCCCGGCCCCATGGCCCACATCACCACCGACGGCGACTGGCGCGCCGCCGGCCCTGGAACCGGCGACGGCACGAAGGGCGCTTGCCCGCGATGCGAACTGGAATATCAGGGGGCCGGGAAGTTCCTGGAATTGGGGCCGGGGCCCGGCAACTATGTGACGCCTCCATCGTACTTCCTGGTGCGCGGCGACCCCGACAGCCGCGCGTATCCGACGAAGCCCGGCTTCATCAGCGTCATTACGACCGGCAATCCGCCAACCGAATTGCGGCCGGCCAACGGACGCACATCCGGACGCCGGCTGGCGCTCGCGGAGTGGCTGGTTTCACGGGACAATCCGTTGACGGCGCGCGTCATCGTCAATCGCATCTGGCATCACCATTTCGGGCGCGGCATCGTCGCGACGCTCGATAACTTCGGCAAGATGGGCGAGCCGCCGACCCATCAGGACCTTCTCGACTGGCTCGCCGTCGAATTCATGAATCGCGGCTGGAGCATCAAACAGATGCACCGCCTGATCATGACGTCCGAGGCGTATCAGATGGCTTCCGATTACAACGACGCGGCCAGCGCAGAGAAAGATCCCGATAACAAATATCTCTGGCGCTACCGCATTCAACGGCTCGAAGGCGAGATCATTCGCGACAGCATGATGGCGATTGCAGGAACCCTCGACCGCACGATGGGCGGACCGCCGATCTTTCCGCACGTCGATGAAGAGCTGCTGAAGGCGCTCGACCGCGGCATCTGGAGAAATCAGCCGGATGGGCCCAAAGTGTGGCGCCGCAGCGTGTACATCTACGCGAAGCGCTCGCTGCCATTCCCAATGGTGCACGTCTTCGACCTGGCGGACCTGAACGTTTCGTTCGGCGCGCGCAACGTATCGACTGTGCCGACGCAGGCGCTGACGCTGATGAACAACGAGTTCGTCATACGGCAATCCCAGCTTTTTGCCGAGCGCCTTCAGAAGGAGGCTGGGCCGGACATCGCCAGGCAGGTGGATCTTGCATATCGTCTGGCGCTCACGCGACCGCCGACCGCACAGGAAGCTTCGATGGCGGCGGATATGATCGGTTCGAGTTCGTTGGCCGACTTCACGCACGTCATGCTGAATCTGAGTGAGTTCTTGTACACGAGGTAACGATCCCATGCGAAACATCTGGTCGAGACGCGATTTTCTGTTTCAGTCCGGCGGCGGCATTGCAGGATTGGCTCTGGCCCACATGCTGCATCAGGATGGATTGCTGGCCGGGCCGCTTGCAAACGGCTGCGAAGCGCCGCCCGTCGGCTTGAATCCGTTGGCGCCCAAAACTCCTCACTTCAAGCCTCGCGCGAAATCTGTGATTTCGCTCTTCATGACCGGGGCGCCCAGCCAGATCGACACGTTCGACCCGAAGCCTGCGCTCGAGAAATACGCAGGTCAAATTCTGACAGGCGACGTGCGCGTCCGCCAGGGCTGGCCGGGTCCGCTGATGCCCAGCACGTTCAAGTTCCAAAAGTATGGTGAGTGCGGAATGGACGTGTCGGAGCTTTTTCCAAATCTCGCCCAGAAAGTCGACGACATTGCATTCATCAGATCGGTGTGGGGGCGGTCGAACGATCACGTGCAGGCCACGCTGGAAATGCAAAGCGGGCAGATTCGTATGGGCTTCCCTAGCCTGGGAAGCTGGATCACCTACGGCCTCGGCTCTGAGAATTCGAATCTGCCGGGCTTCATCGCGCTTCAGGACGCGCGGGGCGGGCCTCTTGGCGGGCCGTATAACTGGCAGTCGGGATTTCTGCCGGCGACATATCAGGGCACGCCGTTCGGTCTCTCCGACAATCCGATTGTCGACTTGAGGCCGCCTTCCGGAATAACAGACGCGCAACAGCGCCTCCGGCTCGACATGCTCGCCAAGCTAAATCAGATGCACGCCGAGCGGCATCCCGGCAGTTCTGAGCTTGCGGGACGGATCGCCTCGTATGAGCTGGCCTATCGCATGCAAGGATGTGCGCCGGAGGCCGTCGACATCAACAGCGAGTCGCCGGCGACCAAGAAGCTGTACGGCTTGGACGACAAAATCACCGAGCCGTTCGGCAAGCAGTGCCTGATGGCGCGGCGTCTGGTGGAGCGCGGCGTGCGGTTCGTGCAGGTGTTTTCGGGCGGCCTCGGCAATCAGAACACGGAGACGTGGGACGCGCATCTCAACGTCAAGGAAAACCATACGCTGCACGCAGCGGAGACCGATCTGCCCATTGCGGGCCTCTTGACAGACCTGAAAGCGCGCGGCCTGCTCGACACAACTCTTGTCGTGTGGCACGCCGAATTCGGCCGCATGCCGATCTCGCAGAACGGCGTCGGCCGCGACCACAATCCGGGGACGATGACGGTGTGGATGGCCGGCGCGGGCGTCAAGGGCGGGCAGATCATCGGCGCCAGTGACGAGCTTGGCTACAAGGCGGAACAGCAGCCAGTCTCCTACCATGACCTGCACGCAACGATCCTGCACTTGCTTGGCGTCGATCACACGCGGCTGACGTTCCGATTCAACGGCCGCGATATGCGCCTGACCGACGTCTACGGCGAGCTGATTCCGCAGATTGTGGCGTGATGCGCGTCGGATTAGCCGCGGCCTGTATCGCTTTCGCCGCCGCGCAGACCTTGCCCGACGGCGAGGGCAAGAAGATCCTCGAAAGCCAATGCGCGTCCTGCCATACGCTCGACCCGATTGTCAGCCGACGGCTCAGTGCGGAAGCGTGGAAGGATGTCGTCGTCAAGATGAAGTCGCTCGGCGCAGCGCTCGACGACAAATCCACAACGCTCGTCGTGGATTACCTCTCGAAGCACTTCGGCGCCGCTTCGGAAACCGACAAAGTCGCGGAGAAGTTTATCGAAGGCATCTGCGCCTCCTGCCATGACTCGAGCCTGATCCGATCCACCCGCGCCACGAAACAAGAATGGGTCGAGATCGTTCAGAACATGAATCGCAAAGGCGCCGGCCTGTCCGAAGCCGATGTGGAACTCCTGGCGGCGTACCTGGCGAGGAACTACAAGTGAATTTCGGATTTCGGAATGCGGATTTCGGACTTAATGGTTTCCCCAACCCGAAATCCGCATTCCGAAATCCGAAATCCGCTCACTCCCCATGCAGCATCCTGTAGTGGATCCGGTAGATGCGATAGGGCAGCCGGTAAAAGAACGCGTTTGCCAAGCCGCTGATGGCAAGCGTGACCGCGAGTGAGTAGCCGACCATCGCGCCGCTACGGAACAGGTAATCGTTGAACAGACCCGGCCAGAGCGGTCCCAGCGTCAGACCGAAGAGGTTGATGCCGAACAGAAATACTGCAGAAATCTGCCCGCGCATCTGGCTCGGGAAAATGATCTGAAGCGAGGCGTAGCTGCTGCCGACGGGAAGCGACGTGAAGAAGAATGTCGGCACAAGCAGCGCAATCGTCCACGAAGCCGATGGCGACAGCATGGCCAGGCTTCCGGTTATGGCAGCGCCAATGCCGCCAATGAATCCGACCTTGAGAGGCGCTTCCGATACTTTCATTTTCTGCCAGCGATCGCAGAGCAGGCCGCCGGCGTAAATTCCCAGGCAGCCCATGACGAGAATGATCACTCCGAGAACGTATCCGGCCTGGCTGGACGTCCAGCCGTGGACGCGAACGAAGAATGTCGGCGCCCAAAACAGCATTGCGTAGTTGCATGCAGATTGGAATCCCATGGCCAGCGAGATGCTGAGCACCGACTGCCAGCGCAGGCCGATCTGCTGAAAGATCTCGCCGAACGACAGCCGGGAGACTGCGCCGTCGGCGCGTCTCAAGAGATTGCGGCGCGCCGGTTCGCGCACGGTGAAGACCAGCAGGGCAACAAGAACGCCCGGCAGTCCGACCAGCAGAAACGACAGCCGCCAGGAAGCGATCGTTCCCAGAATGGGGACGGTCACGGCCGGCAAGTCTCGCACCGCTTGCACAACCGCGCCGGTGACGATATTCGCCAGACCCGCGCCGATGAAAATTCCCATGCCGTAGACGCTCAAGGCCGTTCCAAGCCGTTCCTTGGGAAAATAGTCGGAAATGATCGACATCGCGCAAGGGGCAAGCGTGGCTTCACCAACGCCGACGCCCATGCGCGCCAGAAACAACGACCAGAAACTTCGCGCCGCCGCGCACAGCGCCGTCATCAAGCTCCAGAAGAACACCCCGACAACGATGATATTGCGGCGGCTGTGGCTGTCGGCGTACCAGCCGATCGGCATGCCGAGGAATGTATAGAAGAGGGCGAACGCAAGGCCGCCTAGAAGCCCGATTCTCGTATCGCTGATCCCGAGATCCTGCTGGATGGGCTGTACGAGCAAGCCCAGCACTTGACGGTCGACGAAAGACAGCGTGTAACAGACCATCAGGATGATGACGACGTACCACGCATAGCCGATGCTGGGTTCTGCGGCGAGGGAAGCGTCGACGGTTTGAGTGCGGGTGTCCGCTGTTGTTTTCATAGCGTGGTTGCCTTTCCTTGAGGGGCCATACTCGGAATTTTGAAATTGGACGAATCCTGCATCGCAAATCCGAGATCCGAAATTTCATATTGGACGGCGCTGCGGGGTGAAGTCCAATTAGCGATTTCGGATTTCGGATTTGCGATGCAGGATTCGTCCAATTTCAAAATTCCTCTTTCCTATCCCACCTTCTCCACCTTCCCCGTCGCCGCTGACCGTACCACAGCTTCGGTCACCGCAGCCCCGTGGATCATTTCTTCCACCGGAATCGGGAATGGCGGGCCGCCCTGGGCCGCGTGCGCAAATGCTTCCAGCGCGGCGCGTGTGACGTCGTGCGTTGCAGCCTGCCACACTTCCGCCGGCCCTTTCGTCGGTTGGAATTTGCACGCGCCGAAGAGGCGCGTTCGCCGTTCTTCCGAGGAGGCGCCGGCGACATGCGTCATTCCTTCCAATCGCACCCAGCCCTTGGACCCGAACACCTGAAAACTGAAGCCCGGTCCCGTCGCAGTGATTGTGCCCAGATATCCGGACATGCCTTCTTTCATGCGAAACAGAATCGACGTTGTGTCGTCGCTGTCGACTTCGACGACGCGGCGGAAGCTCTGGCAGAAGACGCTGTCGATGGGACCGCACAGGTCGATCATGCCGTCGATCGCGTGGACCCCCATTGGAGTGAGGCCGCCGCAAGGCGTCTCGTTGCGGTGCGCGCGCCATTGCGTAGGTTTGAGCATGAGCGCGTTAGGAAATGTCATGGTCGCTTCCACGTGCAACACCGTTCCAAGCTCTCCAGCGCGAATCTGTTCGCGAAGCTTGTTCATCTCCGGATGAAACCGCCGATTGTAGCCAAGCCCAAGCGTCACTCCCGCGCGCGCTGCGGCCGCAGCGGCGGCTTCGGCTTCGCTCTTGGCCAGAGCGAACGGCTTTTCACAGAAGACGTGCTTGCCGGCCTTGGCTGCGCTCACGACCTGCTGCGCGTGCATCGAATGCGGCGTCGCGAGCACGACGGCGTCGATTTTGGGGTCCGAAAGCAGCGCGTCGTAATTCGCAGCTAAACGCAGTTCTTGAGTTTTTGCAAAAGATTCGATTTCCGGCGACATCGTGCGCGTCGCGCCTGCGGTAAAGCGTATGGCGCTGCTGGCGCCCTGAACGGATTCCACGAGCGTTCGCCCCCACCAGCCCATGCCTACGATCGCTGCATTGATCATCTTCTTGCTAGCTCCCCTTCACTACGCTTTCCCACGCCGGGCAGTCCCGCTCTTCATACGGAATGTCCGCGCCGGCGTAGTTCGTGTTGTCAAAAACCTTGATCGGGAAAGTCACTTCGGCCGGAACCGGAAGATTGCGCAGATGCCGCACCGCGGCCATTGTTCCGAAGCAGCCCTGAAGAAAGCCGTCGCAGTCGCCGGACGCCAGGAGTTTGCCGGCCTTGATGGCGTCGATGGCTTCTTTTGTACCGTTGAGCCCAATCACTAGAGCCTTCCGGTTGGCGGCGTCCAGCGCCTCGATGGCCCCAAGAGCCATGGCGTCGTTTGCGGCGAGAATGCCGTCGATGTTCTGGTGGGACTGCAGGAGATTCTCAGTGACTTGAAGCGCCTGGAGACGCTGAAAGTTTCCAGGTTGTGACGCCAGCAGCGTAATGCCAGGAAATTCATCCAGCGCTTTCCGGAAGCCGGCCACGCGCTTCTCGTTGTTGGAAGAGCCGCCGACGCCTTCGATAATGATGACGTTGCCGCGTCCGCCCATCTTCTCGAACAAGTACCGTGCGGTGTTCAGCGCCAGCGTGTCCTCATCGCATCCCATGAAGGTGACAAACTTTCCGCCGGCGGAGCGGTCGGTGAGATTCACGACGGGAATATTGGCGGCGTTCAGGCGCTCGACGCCGGGGACCATCGCTTTGTAGTCGACGGGAATAAACACCACCGCGTTGGGTCCTTTGATGATGGCGTCTTCGATCTGACTCATCTGTTCCGGGATGCTGTCGGGTTTCGTGGGAACGTAGTGAACAATCTCGACGCCCATCTGTCTTGCCGCCGCGTCGGCCGCGACGCGCACGGTCTGAAAGTACGGATTCGTCTGGTTCTTTGTAAAAAGAGCGATGGTTTCACGTCCCGACTTGTCCGCCTCGCCTGAAGCGCAGGAGAACAGAAGCGCCGCCGCCGCGACAATTGAGAGTTTCAATAGCGATTGCTTCATCTCGGTACCTCAAAAGAACGAGGAATCTGAAATTGGACGAATCCTGCATCTCAGAATCCGAAATCTGAAAGTGCAGATTGGACTGTTTCGCAGCGACGCCTGTTTCGAACCTGCGCCAGTCCAGTCAGAAATTTCAGATTTCGGATTTGAAATGCAGGATTCGTCCAATTTCAGATTCCCCCGTTCGCCTGATTCCATTGATTGGTACGTTAATGCCCATGACGTTCACGCATCCCTCGCTTCCGCTCTCTTTCGCGCCGCCGCATCAATCCAGGCCGCCAGCAGGACGATTGCGCCGGTAACCAGCGGCTGCCAGTTCGCATTGATGGCAAGCAGATTCATGCCGTTCAACACCAACGTCAGGATGACTGCTCCAATCAATGTGCCGAACAGACCGCCCACGCCGCCGAACAAGGATGTTCCGCCGATGAGCACCGCGGCAATCGCGGGAAGCAGCAGTGGATCTCCGATGCCGGCTTCGGCTGAATTCAGCCGCGCGAGATACACAACGCCGGCCAGCCCCGCCATCGCGCCGCTCAGCGTATACACCAGCATCAGGCGGCGCCGCACTGGAATGCCGGAAAGTCGCGCCGCTTCTGCGTTTGCTCCGATTGCGTAGACTTCGTGGCCGAACGTAGTGTAGCGCGTGAATATCCCGCCCGCAACCAAGGCCGCGGTCATCAGATAAACCGGCGCGGGCACGCCAAGGAAGTACCCGCTTCCCAGCGCTCGAAACTCTGCAGGGAAGCCGTAGATCGTTTCTCCAGCCATGTACCAATAATTGATGCCGTAGACCATCCACAACATGCCGTAGGTTGCGATGAACGGCGGGAGCCGGAGCTGCGTCACCATCAGGCCGTTGGCGATTCCGATCAGCGTCCCGCATGCCAGCCCTGCTGCGGCGCCGACCGAGATGGCCCCTGTCGCTTTGATGGCGGCGGCGGTGAGACAGGCGCTCAGCCCCAGATTCGCGCCGATCGAGAGGTCGAGGCCGGCGGCCAGGATCACCAGCGTGACGCCGGACGCCGCCAGAAAAATCAAGCTGGCCTGCCGGAGAACGTTGAGGAGATTGGAGGTGGTGGGGAACGCGTCGGCCGACAACGCCAGCGCCGCGCTCAACAGCAGCACTCCGATCAGGCGGCGGGCGATCACTTGGCTCTCCGAATGGAATCGATCAGCAGTGCTGTGATCAGCAGGAGACCAATGCTGGCAACCTGCAGAGACGAAGGGACGGCGAGGACGTTCAGGCCGTTCTTCAGAACGCCGACGCTGAGAACGCCGAGCACCGTGCCGGGCAGCCATCCGTTGCCCCGCTGCCTTTCAGTCCCGCCGACGACGACGGCCGCAATAGCGTCGAACTCCATCCCCATGGCCGCAATCGGGTGTCCCGCGCTCATGCGGCCAGTGAGCAGGAGCGCGTCGAAGCCCGCCATAAGACCGCCCAAGGAATAGATCGACAGGTGATACCACCGGCTGCGGACTCCGGCGAGCATGAGCGCTTCGCGGTTGCCTCCGATCGCAAAGACGTAATTGCCGAAACGCGTGTAGTAGAGAACAAAATGGAAGACCGCATAACCCGCCGCCCCAACTACCACGGAAAACGGCAATCCTAGCCAGGAACTGGCGTACAACGACGGCAGGGTGTTCCCAATGCCAACCACGCTCTGTCCGCCCGTTGCTGCCAGCGCGATCCCCTGGGCGATGCCCAGCGTGCCGAGAGTTGCAACGAACGGCGGCATTCCCAGGATCACGACCAGAAGGCCGTTCGCAGCGCCGAACAGCAGCCCCACTCCCAGAGCGGCCGCCAATGCGAGAGGCAAGGCGCTTCCATTCACAAGCAGCATGGCCAGCACAACCCCCGCCAGGCCGAGCACTGCGCCCATCGACAGATCCAGACCTTCGGTCATGATGATGAACGTCATCGGCAGCGCCAGCAGCAGCAGGATTGCGGATTGCGTTCCGATGTTGAAAAGATTCGGCGCCGAGGCGAACCGCGGCGTCAGAATCGAAAAGACAAGCACAAGCGCAACCAGCAGATACGCGACGCCGGGGATTCTGGCGGCGCGGCGAGCCAAAGCGTCAACCATCGTGCATCGCCAGCTTCAAGATGTTTTCTTCGGTCAGTTCCGCGCGGGAAAGTTCACCGACGATCGTCTTGTCGCGCATGACATACGCCCGATCGCAGACTGCAACGATCTCCGGAAGCTCCGAACTGATGACGAGCACCGCGGCCCCGTCGGCGACGAGCTTCTCCATGATGTTGTAGATCTCGGCCTTGGCGGCGACGTCGATGCCGCGAGTCGGTTCGTCGAAGATGAAGACGCGCGACCCGGCGTTGAACCATTTGCCGATGACGACCTTCTGCTGATTGCCTCCGCTCAGAAACTTCGCGAGCCGGCGCGGCGACGGAGTCGCAACCGACAGCCGCGCGATCAGGTCGGCCGCGGCGCGGTGCGCCTTGCGGAACTGATACCAGCGGTTGGGAAACAGACGATGAAGACCCGCGACGAGGATGTTGTCCTGAACGGAGCGGCCGAGCGCGAGTCCTTCGGCCTTGCGGTTTTCCGGAACAAGACCCATGCCGCCACGTACAGACGCGGCCGGGTTGTTGGCGACAGCCGCGCCATAGAGCCGTAGCGCGCCGCCCGTGATCCGGTCCGCGCCGAACAGCGCGCGCGCCAGTTCCGTGCGCCCCGCGCCGACGAGGCCGGCTAAGCCGACGATCTCGCGCGCGCGGACGACGAGATTTGCGCCGCGAACGCCGTTGGCGGATTCCAGGGCGCGCGCCTCAATTGCGACTTCGCCGGGGTTTTCGCAGAACCCGCGGCGATAGGTCGTGGAGACTTCGCGTCCCGCCATCATGCGGACCAGCGCGTCCATGGTGGTGTCGGCGGGCCGCATCGACGCCACCTTGCGGCCGTCGCGCAGGAGCGTGATGCGGTCTCCTAAAGCGAACACTTCGCCCATGCGATGCGAAATGTAGATGATCGCGATGCCTTCCTGCTTGAGCTTGCGGATCTGTTCGAACAGGCGTTCGATTTCTCGGTCGGACAACGCGGCGGTCGGTTCATCCATCACAAGGATGCGCGCATTCTGCGAAAGCGCCTTCGCGATCTCGACCATCTGCTGCTGCGCCACTCCAAGCTGATGAATGCGCAGGCGCGTGTCGAGGTCCACTCCGAGAATGGCAAGCGTCCGCTGCGCTTCCCGGTGCATGCGGCCGCGGTCGATGACGCCGGGAATCCGGCTGCGGAATTCGCGGCCAAGGAAGATGTTTTGAGCGATGTCAAGATACGGAACGAGCGAAAACTCCTGAAAGATTACCGCCACGCCCAACCTTCTCGCATCCGCAGTGGACGCGATCGAGGCGGGTCGCCCGTCTACCAGGAACTCGCCCCGATCCGGGCGGTAAGCGCCGCAGAGGATCTTGATTAACGTCGACTTGCCCGCGCCGTTTTGACCCAGCAACATGTGGACTTCGCCCGCGTACGCCTCCAGCGACACGTCGTCCAACGCGCGGACGCCGGGAAACGTTTTCGAGATCCCGCGCATCTCCAGCAACGGCGCAGTGGGAGCGCTTTTGACCTGACCGGATACCGCGCCGCTGGACATGCTGGACATGAGCCGGTGCATTGTACACCGGTCGATGTATCCGGTGAGCAAGACGGAGCGACAGCGCCGTCCCTCCGATCAACGCGTGGTGCAGGCGCCGAAAGCGACAAATGCGACGTCCTCGCCGGACGCCGTAAAAATGAATTTGCCCGTCGATTCCGAAATCGCCGCGGTCCAGCCAAGTCCGTCGTGGACGTTATCAAAACCGTCTTCGGCCCCTTGCAGCAGAAGCTTGTTGTCGATCCGCTCTACTCGTTCAATCGGGGTCGGCTTCCCCTCGATCGGATCAGCCGGCGTCACAGTCTTATTGGCCACATCCATTTTCAAGAAGTGCGGCAAGCCGACGTTTTCAACCGTCGTCTTAAAGCAGCCGTCGTTTGGCGTGCATTCCGTTATGTTGCTGATCGAACAAAGAAGCGGCTTGGATGCCATTGCGTTCTGAGCTTGAGCGGCAACCAGAGCTCCCGTAAGCACCAACGTTATGACAATCAGTATTTTAATATGGCCCATGACAACCTCCTCGATGCCTTCGCTTCCAGGCCGCAGCCAATTCACCTGACCGTGTATCCCCTGCCTTCCAGACAGGCGGAGTAAGCACGGTTGTAATCGTTGCGCCCACGTTGGTATTCCGCCAGTTGGTTCTGTTGCTGCTGGTTCTGCGCCTCCCTGACATTTTTGTTTTGTGCGCTGCTTCTGGCGGCGCCGAGGGTTCCTCCGGCCAATGCTCCAATTCCGGCGCCCCTTCCTGCGCTGCCGGCAATAGCGCCGATCCCCAGCCCGAGAGCCCCGCCCCGCAGGCCGCCTTTAGCCGCGCCGCCGGCGACGCTCTTCTTCCGCTGAGGTTCCGTCGCAGCCGCCGGCGGCGCCGCGGCCGGATCGAAACCAGTCTGAGCTTTAGCCCACGAATAACACTCGAACTTGTCCCTCTCCATCTGTTGGCTGCTCTGGTTCTTGGCCGGGTAAATCATCAAATCTTGCGCTGCCGCCGCTCCCTGAACGAGCGCGACCGCCGTCAGGATCAATACCAGTTTCATGAGATCACCCCCCGAACGTTCGATGACGTTTGATGACGTTTGATACTGGTTTAGACGGCTTCGTTCCCTGCGAGTAAGTCTGGTGGAGTTGCGTATCGTGCAGCGCCGTTGCGTTGCTCAGAACGTGGCGAGAGCGTTGAACGGCGAGGCGGTTCCGCCCTGGATCTGGAAAATGTGGAGCGTGAACATGAATTCCCAGCGCTTCAGCCGTGCGGCCTCGACAGCAGCGTCTTCGAGGTAGGCGTTGTCGACGATCGGCAGTCCCATGTTGACTTGCGTGAGCTGGTGAATGGGCCGGTTGATCCCCTGGACGCCTGAAGGCTGTACATCGTTAACGGCGTCGCTGGCAAGGATCGACACGTCGCGCGCGCGCAGCCACGGAAGAACAGATGCATGAAGTCCGGCGCCCCGCTGACCGTAAGCCCACGGCCCTTCCGCCGCCCGCTTGGCCCACCGGCCGGTGCGGATCAGCAACGCGTCCCCGGCGCCGATCTTGACGCCGGCGAATTTCTCCCAGGCCTCGAGGTCTTCCGCATAGATCGGGGTGCTCGGCTCCAGCCACTTCACGTTCTTCAGCAGCGGCATGTCCACGAGTACGCCGCGCGTGATATAGCCCGGCCCCATCCGGTCGGCCGCCGACTCCTTGCAGCCGGCGGCGGTGAGCGTGAAGGGGAAGCCGTTATAGCTCACGGCCGGCTCGCCGGGCTTCCTGCCGATCGGTCCCTGATAGTGACAGAGCGCGTCGAGATGCGAGTTCAGACCGTCGTGAATCGAAAGCTGGATAATGTCGAGCGCGCCAAGTATTGCGCCGCTGTTTGGGTCGATTCGCGCCATGCGGTGGACATTCTCGCCAAAGGTTCCCGTATCGCTCCCCGTCTTCTTGAAGGGGTTGATTTGAAGGGTGACGGTCTTGCCCTCTCGCACCAAGGTGGTTGCGTGCTTCGTCTTTTCGGGCGTGATGAGGTTCAGCAGCCCCCGCTGGTCGTCCTTGCCCCACCGTCCCCAGTTGGACAGCTCCTTTTCCCACTGCTTCAGCTTGTCGAGGGTAACCAGCCTCGACGGCTCTTGAGTCGACGGATGAGCCCGCGGGCTATCTTCCTGGCTCGATACCAGGGCGGGAGACGCCACGAGACATACAGCCGCGATCGCGAGAGCCGCGATCGCCAGTCGTTGAAACGATGTTGGCTGCAACATACGCACTCCTTGGTCATGACTAGAACGCCAGGACGGATTCTAGGCATACACGGCGGACACAGCAAGAATGTTTCCGGCATCCGCCCATTCCTTCAATGTTGTGGCGCAACCGGAAACGTTGATCGGCCCTTGGTTTTGGACTATTCTCGCGATATTCCAAAGAAGGGAATTGCCATGAGTCACACCGTCCAGCAAGTCGCGTCAACCGAAACCGATCAGATCCAGCAACTCGTCGCCAGGGCGCGGATCGCGCAGGCGGCATTTGAGCTGTTTTCGCAGGAGCAGGTCGATGCGATCGTGAGAGGCATCGGCAAGTACGTCTACGACAACGCGGAGATGCTTGCCCGGATGGCCGTCGATGAGACCGGCATCGGCGTCTATGAAGACAAGATTCTGAAAAACAAGGGCAAGGCGCGCATCATCTGGAACAGCCTGAAGGACAAGAAATCCCGCGGCATCATTGGCGAAGATCCGGAAGCGAACATGGTCTTCGTTGCTAAGCCGATGGGCGTGGTCGCCGCCGTCACGCCGGTGACGAACCCCATTGTAACGCCGATGTGCAACGCGATGTTCGCAATCAAGACCGGCAATGCGGTTATCTTTGCACCGCATCCCAAGGCGGAAAAGTGCACGGACTTGCTGACTCGAGAATTCATGAATGTCGTGAAGAGCCACGGAGGGCCGGACCACCTGATACAGATGGTCCGAAATGGTTCTATCGAAACGACACAGGAGCTGATGAAGGCCGTCGATGTAATTGTCGCAACGGGCGGCCCCGCCATGGTGAAGTCCGCCTATTCCTCCGGCAAGCCTTCCTTCGGAGTCGGGGCCGGAAACGTTCCGGTGATCATCGACACGGATGCGGACTTGAACGACGCGGCCGCCAAGATTGTGATGGGCGCCTCCTTTGACAACGGCATCATCTGCTCTCACGAGCAGTTCGTGCTGGCGCCTCAGGCCAAGTACGATGCGGTCGTTCAGGCGTTTCTTGCGACCGGAAAGGTCTGGTACACGGAAGACGAAGCGACGATCCAGCGGTTCCGCGACGCCGTGTTTCCAGGCGGCCGTCTGAACAAGGACGTTGTCGGGAAATCCTGCAGAGAAGTCGGAGCGCTCGCGGGCGTGGACGTGCCGGAAACGGCGCGTATCATTCTGCTTCCCGCCAAGGGCGCGGGGACCGACGACGTGCTGGCAAAGGAGAAGCTCTGTCCGGTTGTCGCAATCCTGCCCTACGAGACCTTTAAAGAAGCCGTCGCGAAGGCGAAAGCGAACCTTCTTGTTGAAGGCGCAGGACACTCCGCGGGGGTGCATTCCAACAATGAGGCCAACATTCGGGCGGCGGGCGTCGAGTTGCCGGTGAGCCGCCTGGTCGTGAATCAAGCGTGTTCCTTCACTGCCGGAGGATCGTTGACGAATGGGTTTGCCGCAACAACCACTCTGGGCTGCGGTTCTTGGGGCGGCAACTCGATCTCGGAGAATCTGGACTACAAGCATCTGATGAACGTTTCCCGAATCGGCAAGGTCATCACGCACAAGAAGCCCCCCACCGACGCCGAGATCTGGGGGTGACGATTGCGACGCCCCTGCGCCGCATGATAGTCTGCCGTGGATTCCAGCAACGGGGGTCTAGGCATGACAACTGCGGTCGATCGCTCCAAGCCGCTTTCCGAAGTCAACGCCGAGCAATGGCTCCGCATGTACCGGCGGATGACGATGATTCGGTTGTTCGAGGAGCGAGTCAACGATCTCTATACCCGCGCGCTTATGCCCGGTCTGGCGCATCTATATATCGGCGAAGAAGCCGTAGCAGTGGGCGTCTGCGAGGCCTTGCGGGCGGACGACTACATCACCAGCACCCATCGCGGCCACGGCCATTGTCTGGCTAAAGGAGCGACGCTCGACCGGATGTTCGCCGAGTTGCTCGGAAAGGAAGCCGGGTATTGCAAGGGCAAGGGCGGTTCCATGCACATCGCGGACCCGGACACCGGCAACCTGGGCGCCAACGCCATCGTGGGCGGCAGCGCTGGAATCGCGACGGGCGCGGCCCTTTCGGCCAAGCGTCTGAAGAATGGACGCGTCGCCGTGTGCTTCTTCGGCGATGGGGCGATGGGACAGGGGTTGCTGTATGAAGTCATGAACATGGCGGCGCTCTGGAAGCTCCCCGTCATCTACGTTTGTGAAAACAATCTTTACAACGAATACACGCACAATTCCGAGACCCTCGCCGGCGATATGATCACGCGGGCGGCCGGCTTCGGAGTGCCCGGCGAAACCGTCGACGGTCAGGACGTCCGCAAGGTCTATGCTGCGGCCAAGGGCATCGTGGATCGCGTCCGCGGCGGGGCTGGGCCCGCGTTTCTTGTCTGCAATACCTACCGATTCCTGGGGCACCACGTGGGCGACGTGAATCGTGATTATTACCGCTCCAAGAAGGAAGAACAGATGTGGCGCACCGAGCGCGATCCGCTGCAGTTGTTTGCGGATTGGCTGACCGCAGAGAACCTTGCCAACCGGGCGCAACTCGATCAGATCCGAGCCGAGGTGCAAGCCGAAGTCGAGAAAGCCGTCGAGTTCGCCATCGCCGCGCCGTATCCGAGCCCCGACAAAGCAGCCGAGGACGTGTATGCCTGAAACCCGCGAGTTGACTTTGGGAGAAGCCGTCCGCGAAGCGCTCGCAGAAGAAATGCGGCGCGACCCGCGCGTGTTCATTTGCGGCGAGGACATTGCGGAAGCCGGCACTGTATTCAAGGTGCTGACCGGTCTGGTGGATGAATTCGGCCCGGAGCGCGTACTGGATACGCCGATATCCGAGGCGGGCTTCACGGGAATTGCCGTCGGCGCTGCAATGACGGGCATGCGGCCCATCGTGGATATCATGTTCGGAGACTTCTCCACGCTGGTCATGGACCAGATGGTCAATCAGGCCGCCAAAGTCCATTACATGTCCGGCGGAAAATGGAAAGTCCCAATGGTCATGCGCGCCACGATGGGCGCGACGCGCCGGTCTGCAGCGCAGCATTCGCAGTCGCTGCACGCCTGGTTTTGCCACATTCCCGGTCTGAAGGTCGTGATGCCGTCCACGCCGTACGACGCGAAAGGCCTCATGAAAAGCGCGATTCGCGACGACAACCCCGTAGTCTTCTTCGAAGACAAGATGATGTACCGCCTGAAAGGACCCGTCCCGGCCGACGACTATACGATTCCGTTCGGCGCAGCCGACATCAAGCGGCAGGGCGACGACATCACGATTGTCGCGACCAGCAGCATGGTTCAGGTCGCGCTCGAGGCGGCCGGGCTGCTCGAGCAAGCCGGCGTCAGCGCGGAAGTCGTCGATCCGCGCACGGTGTGGCCCCTCGATGAGAAGACTCTGATTGAATCCGCAAAGAAGACCTCGCGCGTCATCGTGGTCGATGAAGGCTACGCGCGCTATGGAGTCACAGCGGAAATCGCTTCCGTCATCGCTGAAGGCGCGTTCTACGATCTGGAAGCGCCGGTAAAGCGAATTGGAGCGATGCATGTGCCAATTCCATTCTCACCTCCGCTCGAGGACGCAACCGTGCCGACAGGCCAATCCGTGTATGAAGCCGCGCGCGCGATGTGCAGATAGCAAGAGAATTCCGAATTGGGAATTGCGAATTGCGAATTGGGCCGCCTCCGATTCCATTCGCAATTCGCATTTCGCAATCCGCAATTTTTGATGCTTAGGGAACTATGGCGACCAGTGTAGTGATGCCTGCGCTGGAGATGGCGCAGGAGACGGGAAAAATCGTTTCGTGGTTGAAGAAGGAAGGGGAGGCCGTTGCGAAAGGCGAACCTCTTTTGGAGGTTGAGACCGACAAGGCCGTTGTTGAGGTCGAAGCGTCGGCGGACGGCGTTCTGGCCGGCGTGCGGTCGCGCGAAGGCGATGTAGTGCCGGTCGGCGTGACGATCGCCTGGATCGTTGCGCCGGGCGAACAGCCGCCGGCGGAATCGGCCGGACCCGCTCTTGCAGCGCGAAAGATGACGACGCAGCCATCCGCCCCCTCCGCGGCGCCGGCGCCCGCGACGCCGGCGGCGTCAGAAGGCGGCGTCCGGATCTCCCCGAAGGCGCGACGCCTCGCCAAAGAACTCGGAGTGGACGTCACGCGCATCCGCGGAACGGGGCCGGACGGGACGATCAGCAGCGAAGACGTCCAGGCCGCGGCAGAGGCCGCCCGCGCGACGCCTTCGCCGCATCCTGCGACATCCGCAGCGGCGGCGCTCAGCAGCATTGCGAAACTCATGGCGGAGCGGACGACGCAGAGCTGGACGCAAACGCCGCATTTCTTCCTCGTTCGCGAAGTCGAGGCGGGCGCGCTGCTCGAAGCCCGCGAGCAGCGACGAGCGGCCATAGAACGCGACCGCGGCGTGAAGCTGACGCACACGGATCTTTTGGTCGCCCTTGCCGCGCGCGCATTGAAAAAACATCCCAAGATGAATGCAAGCTGGACGGGCGGCGGCATTCAGGTCAATCCGCGCATCAACATCAGCGTGGCGGTCGCGGTTACCGATGGCGTCGTCGGGGCCGTGATTCCCGATGCCGACGCCGCGTCATTAGCCGATATTGCTGTACGGCGCAGAGACCTGACGGACCGCGCTCGAAACGGCCGGCTGAAGCCCTCGGACGTGGCCGGTGGAACATTCACCATCACGAACCTCGGGATGTACGACATCGACGCGTTCAGCGCCATCATTGCGCCGCCGCAAGCCGCGATCCTGGCAGTAGGGCGCATCGCCGATCGCGTCGTGGCGGTGAACGGACAGCCCGCGGTTCGCCCCATGTTCACGCTCACGCTCTCCAGCGATCATCGCGTTGTCGACGGCGCGCAGGCCGCGCTGTTTCTGAATGATCTTGTGGAGGCGATTCGCGCGCCTCACCCGGTTCTTGGAGTTTAAAACCATGTCTACAAAGGCTGCCAAACCAGAATTTCTTCCCGTCAATGAAGATGATCTGAATCCCGCGCATCGCTGGCATCGGCCGCTGCAAGCGCCCGGCGTGACGCAGGTGGACTTCGAAGAGCGCGTGGACTTCCGGCGCTTGCACCGTTACCGGCTTGCACGGACCCGGCAGGCGCTGGCGCAGTCCGGTTTGGGCGCCATGCTGTGTTTCGATCAGCACAACATCCGGTACATGTCCAGCACCGTCATCGGCGAGTGGGCGCGGGACAAATTGATCCGGTACTCCTTGCTGACGGGAAACGGCAATCCATGGGTGTGGGACTTCGGCTCCGCTGCGCGACACCACAAGATTTACTGCCCGTGGCTGGAAGAGGATCACGTTCGCGCCGGCAACCCGGGAATGCGGGGCGCCATTGGTCCGGAAGTGGGTTTGTTCAAGCAGGCCGCGAAAGAAATTAAGGAAATTCTCAAAAAGGAAGGCGTCGCCGGCATGCCGCTCGGACTCGACGTCTGCGAGCCTCCGATGCTGTTCGCGCTCCAGGAAGAAGGCATCGAAGTTCGCGACGGACAGCAGATGATGCTGGCGGCGCGTGAAATCAAAAGCCACGATGAAATCACGCTGATCAATATCGCATCCAGCATGGTGGACGGCGTCTATCAGGACATCGCAGCCGAACTGAAGCCGGGCGTGAAGGAAAGCCAGATTGTCGCGCTCGCCAGCAAGCGACTTTACGAGATGGGCTCCGACTGCGTCGAAGGCATCAATTCGATTGCCGGAGAACGCTGCAGTCCGCATCCGCACAACTTCACCGACCGGCTGATTCGTCCAGGCGATCAGGCGTATTTCGACATCATCCACTCCTTTATCGGTTACAGGACCTGCTACTACCGCACGTTTACCGTGGGAAGCTCGACGCCTGCGCAGCGCGACGCCTACAAGCGCGCACGCCAGTGGATGGACGACGCGATCTCGATGCTCAAGCCCGGCCTCACTACCGACAAGGCGGCCGAGATGCTGCCGGAAGCGAAGGAGATTGGATTCGAGAGCGAAATGGCCGCATTCGGGCTGAACTTCTGCCACGGGCTGGGGCTCGGCCTGCACGAACGCCCGCTGATTTCACGGCTCAATTCATTCATTGAGCCCTATGAGTTGAAGGCCGGCATGGTCTTCGCTGTGGAAACGTTCTGCCCGGCGAACGACGGAATATCCGCCGCGCGCATCGAGGAAATGGTCGTGCTCACGCCGGACGGCGCGAAGATCATTTCGCTGTATCCGGCGAAAGAGTTGCCGGTTGCGAATGCATATTAAATCAGGCGGCTCATCGTCACCGTGAGGCGGCTTCCACCCGAGCGCGCGGTTGAAGCTTTCTGGCAACGAGCAGGATCAGCGAGCCGATCAGCCAACCGATGAGCGCTGCGGGAATCCACCCCACAAGATGCGCTCCTGCATGCAGCCAGGTTTTGCCGTCGGCGCCGCCCGAGTATTCGGGAGCGGTGAAAATGTTGTCCACTCCGGTGACGATTCCCAGGACGACCGCGAGCGCAATCAGGAATTGAGCCAGAAAATTCTGGACGAGCAACAATCCGAAGAGCTGCTTGTAGCCGCCAAAACCTCTTCTGTGCACGGCCAGGGGGAAATAAACCAAGCCGGCCAGGAGAAGCGCGTTAACGCTGAGCCAACGCGTTTGTTCGATGGGCAGTCCCGCCAGGGACGCAATCAGCCGGATCGCGAAAACGACGACGATCAGGACCAGAAACCAGCGCTGAAAACGAACGTATTCTGAGAGGCTCTTTCCAAACATAAAAAGATCCTAGCACGGCCGCGTCGACAGTCCGAGGACGGGTTATTTAAGATGTGAGTGTGTCTCTGAACGCCAACGCGGTTGTAGATGAAGTCTATCGCGCCGACTGGGGCCGGATTGTCGCGACGCTGATCCGCCTCGTTGGCGATTTCGATGCGGCGGAGGACGCAGCGCAGGAAGCCTTCACGGCGGCGGTTACACAGTGGCCGACGGAGGGGATTCCCGAATATCCGCGCGCATGGATCATTCAGACGGCGCGTCATAAGGCCATCGACCGCATTCGCCGGCGCGTCAGCTTCGAAGAGAAGCTGGAATCCTATGTTGCATCGGGATTCATGCGCACTGCGGACGCGCCCGAATACGACCTGGACGAGATACCGGACGACCGTCTCCGGCTGATCTTCACGTGCTGTCATCCCGCATTGAGTCGTGAAGCGCAGGTCGCACTGACCCTGCGGATGCTGGGCGGTTTGGAAACCGACGAGATCGCCCGCGCGTTTCTCGTGCCCCCTCCGACGATGGCGCAACGTCTCGTGCGCGCGAAACGGAAGATCCGCGACGCCGGCATTCCCTACAGCGAGCCAAGCGCCGCCGAGATGCCCGAGCGGCTGGACGCGGTGCTGACGGTCATCTACCTGATCTTCAACGAAGGCTATGCCGCGACGCGCGGCTCTCCCCTGGTGAGAGCCGACCTTTGTGCAGAGGCCATTCGTCTCGCCCGGCTGTTGCGGACCTTGATGGCGCCCCGGCCTCCCGCGGAAGCTACCGGCCTCCTGGCCCTCATGCTGCTCCACGATTCGCGGCGGAACGCGCGTCTGGATCGCGACGGGAATCTCGTGGTTCTTGAAGAACAGGACCGCAGTCTGTGGGATCGCAGTCAGATCGCGGAAGCGCTGCCGCTTGTCGAAGAGTCCTTGCGCGGCGGGCCCGGATCGTATGCGGTGCAGGCGGCGATTGCGGCCGTACATTGTCAGGCCGTGCGGCCCGAGGATACGGACTGGCCGCAGATCCTGGAGCTCTACAATCTTCTGGAACGGATTCAGCCTTCCCCGATTGTGTCCCTGAACAAAGCCGTGGCGGTCGCGATGGTGGAAGGGCCTGAGTCCGCACTATCGTTGATCGAGGCGCTTCGGGCGTCCGGCGAGCTCGAGGAATATCACCTGCTCCACGCCGCGCGCGCCGACCTGTTCCGTCGCATCGGATCGCGCCGTGAAGCGGCGGAGAGCTACAATCGGGCCCTTGCGCTTGTCAGCAACGACAGCGAACGCCGGTATCTGGAGCGGCGGCTGCGCGAGGTTCAGAGCGGCGATGGAGGGTAGGTCATTGGGTCATTGGGTCATTGGGTAGTCGCACCAACTCCATTTGACATCGCACAACAAGCCATTTGACAGCTCACATCTACTGCTTCTCGTAGACGCTCGTAGTCTGCAGCGTTCGACCCTGAGGGTTCCGCTCCGTTGTGACGGAGGTCAGGGTCCGGCCGTCCGGGGAGATCACGACGCTGGCTGTCGCGGCAAGCGATCCATCCACCTTGACAGTGATTTCATAACTGCGATCCCCGGTCCGCCGGTAGGCGTGCGTCAGCACAAAATCCACTCCTTGGACGGGATAGTCCATGCCGTCGAATTTTCCCGTCCATTCCATATGCGTGACTCCGCCGCGAACGCCGACCATGTCGTAGACGACCTTCAAGCCTTCCCCCCAGGGTTCGATCTTGACCGTCGTCCTTTTGACCTGCGAATCGGGATTGGCCGTGGACTTCGCCGGATTCAGCTTCCAGGTTCCAAACCAACTGTGGGCGCGCGCTTCAGCCGCGCCAGAAGCCGGAAATTGTCCCCAGAAGATGGCCAAAATGACAAGTGACTGAACAGAGAACAATGAACAATTCCCCCAGAAAATTGTCAATGTTCACCGCTCAATTGTCATTTGTCATTTTTCAGGAGGCCATAGACTTCGGTTTCCGGACGTACTACTATTCCGCCCACAGTTTTGAAGCCGCGCGGGGGGCGTGGCCGATGCGGCTGGGGAATCAATCGACAGAAAACTGCTGAATCGTGGAGCGTTTTATGTCTAACGCGAATCGAGCCAGACCTATGGTTCGTTTCATGGTGCTTGTCATCGTATTGGGCGGCGGAGTTCCGGCGTTTGCTCAGGTGGATTTCACGGGAGTTTGGAACGGCCAGACAGGATGGGAAGACGGGCCGGAACGCGTGGCGGGGCCCTCGTTAGTGGAGTTTCTTGGGCTGCCGATCAATGACCACGCCCGGCAGTGGGGATTGGCTTACCGGGCGGGCCGTCTTTCTCTTCCTGAACATCAATGCCAGGTCCACCCGGTGCATTACATTCACCGTGGGCCGTTCGCCTCCCGCATATGGGAGGAGCGCGACCCGGTGACGCATCAGTTGATTGCGATTCATCAGGCGATCAACACGTACGAACAGAAGCGGACGATCTGGATGGATGGCCGTCCCCATCCGAGTCCCAACGCGCCGCATACGTGGATGGGCTTTTCAACCGGAGTGTGGGAAGGAAACATGTTGACGATCACAACGACCCACATCAAACAGGGCTGGTACCGGCGTGAAAATCTTCCGTCCAGCGACGAGGCCACCACGATCGAACATTGGGTCCGCAACGGAAATGTCTGGACGCACATCAGCGTCACCGAAGACCCGAACTATCTTGCAGAACCGCTGGTCAAAAGCGAAGAACTCACGCTCAATCCCAATCCGAACTCGTTCAATCCATTCTGGCAGTGCGAATACATCGAGGAAGGCGAGCGCGCCCGGGGCGAAGTGCCGCATTATCTGCCCGGTGAGAATCCGTGGGTCGCCGAATACGCGGCCGACCACAAGCTGCCGCAAGAAGTCACGCTGGGCGGTCCGGAACAGATGTATCCGGAGTACCGGGAAAGAATGAAGACGCTTCCTATCGCCGTGTTCACTCCGCCCGGCGAGACTCCACAAACGCAGAGTCCACCGCCGGCGCCGGCTGTGGCGGCCCCGCCCGGCCAACGGGGGGCCCCTGGGCCACAGCAGCAAGGCGGACGCGGCGGAAGGGGACAGCAGGAATGATCATGAACAGTCGCTCTCGCCTCGTATGCCCGGCCGCTGGCTGCCGGAACATGCTCCCCGCGCGCGGTCATAGACAGCGCCTGCAGTTTTGGGGGAAGTGGGGAGTCTTGTTGACGGCGGCTTTTGGATTTCTCGCGGCGGGAGGCTTGTCGTTCGCGGCGCAGCAGACGCAGCAGATCCGCACCGCGCGCCAGACGCCGTTCCCGAAGAAACCCGACTGGTCGAAGTTGGAGGTAGAAACCCTGCACGTCCAGGGACAGGTCCATCTGATTGCGGGGGCGGGCGGAAACATCGCCGTGCAGACGGGACCGAGCAGCGTTCTGGTTGTCGACTCCGGGTATGAGCAGATGAGCAGCAAAGTGTTGGCGGCCATCCGCAAGCTTTCCGACAAACCGATCCGCACGATCATCAACACGACGCTCATGGAATCGCACACCGGCGGCAATGCCGCGCTTGTCAAAGCCGGCGCCGCCTTACAGGGAGGGCCAGGCGTCGGACAACGCCCAAACGAGGGTGATCTTATCGGTCATTCAAAGCTCCTCGCGCTCATGACCGAGATCGGCCGGGACAAGATTCCCGTCGAGCGCTGGCCCCCGAGCGTCTTTAGCGGCAAGCAGAAGGATCTGTACTCGAACGATGAACCGGTCATTATTCTTCACGTTCCGAATGCAGTGACGGCAGGCGACAGCATGGTGTGGTTTCGGAAGTCCGATGTGATTGTGACCGGCGAAATCTTCAATCAGGCGAGCTTCCCCTTCATCGACGTCGAGCATGGCGGGACCATCAACGGAATCATTGAAGGACTGAATACGCTGCTGGACATGATGGTGCCTAAGCACAATCAAGAAGGCGGGACGATGGTCATACCCGGCTATGGGCGCATCGGGGACGAGCACGACGTTCTCGAATACCGGGATATGGTGACCATCATCCGCGACCGCGTTCAGGCCTACATGAAGAAGGGAATGACGCTGCAGCAGATAAAGGCTCTCAAGCCAAGCCCGACCTACGAGTACGAGCCTCGGTTCAACAGGGATCCCGATTGGACGGCGGAAATGTTCGTCGAGGCGATCTACAAAAACCTCAGCGTTGCGAAATAGCCGTGGAATGTGGCACTGTCCAATTGCGCGCGTTCGACATCTCGTTGGGAGGATGAATTGTATGAAGTCCAGGGTGCTGATCGCATGGACCGTTGCCGCCGCGCTGACTTGCGGCGGGGCGGCCTACGCCCACCATTCATTTGCCGGAACGTACATTGAAGACAAACTGATGCGGATCGAAGGCAAGGTGGTCGAGTTCAACATTCGCAATCCTCATTCGTTCATTCTGATCGAAGTTAAAGAGAAGGACGGAAAAGTCACGCGATGGGGCGGCGAGTGGGGCGGCGTGACGCAGCTTTCCCAAGGAGGCGTCACGCGATTTACGCTCGAAGTCGGCGACTACCTCATCATCGACGGCGCTCCGCCGCGTGATTCCACAGATAAGAAAGTTCTGGTTCGAAGAGTCGTGCGTCCCGCAACGGAAAAGCGGCCCGCGTGGGAATGGCAGGGCAACGTTCAGTAGATGATCGCCTACTTGACTAACCCCCGCGAAAGGCTGACCCCCTGCTTGGGAGCGTTTCCTCCCCCTTCAAGGGGGAGAGCCGCCGAAGGCGGCATGGGGTCAGAACTCCGCCAATCGGCATTCGTTCAGACGTTCATAGACCGCGCGCGACCTGCCGTAGGCGCGGTCTATGACCGCGCACGGCGGCAAGCGGGCCAGTCATTTCCACGCGTCCGACGGAGGATCCATGCCTGAACGGAATATCAGGGAACGCCATACGCCGGGGCTCTGGGCGGCGGCAGTGTTCTTGTTCGTACTCCCGGTCGCAACGTCACTGTTGGCCCAGGCCGGCCAAGGCGGCGCGGCAGGGTCTGCTCGGGCGGCGGCCCCCGTTGATTTGACCGGTTATTGGGTTTCCATTGTCACTGAAGACTGGATCGAGCGCATGTCCCCCGACTCTCCCCCCTCGGGAGTTCCCCGTGGCGGGCGCGGCGGCGGAGGCGGCGGAGGCGGCGGACGCGGCGGAAGAGGCGCCCCGGCATCGCCCCCGCCGGGCGGGGATCCCTGCAGAGCCTATGGCGCGGCGGGCAGCCTGCGCGTTCCTGGAAGACTTCATATTACGTGGCAAGATGACAACACCCTGAAAGTCGAGATGGACGCCGGGACGCAAACGCGCCTGTTTTACTTCAATCCGACGCAGCCTGCACCCACACAGAAGAGCCTTCAAGGCTACTCCGTCGCGACATGGGAAGGCCTTGCTCGCGGCGGACGCGGCGGTTTCGGCGGAGGCGGAGGCGGGGGCGGCGCCGGCCGCGGCGGTCCCGCTGCGCCGCGATGGGGAAGTCTCAAAGTGGTCACCACGCACATGACGGGCGGATACCTGCTCTCGAGCCGGTCCTCCTATAGCGAGAACGCCGTCCTCACCGAGCACTTTACGCGTCATACCGACTTCGGCGTGGACTACTTTACAGTTACCGCGATCATCGAAGACGGCGGACAAATGACCGGCACAAGCTCCACATTTAAGAAAGAACCTGATGGATCCAAATTCAAACCCACCGGATGTGAGATTGTCCGGTGATAGGCGAACTTTGACCCCAAGCGCCGTGCTTCCGAATCTTTTCCTCCCCCTTCGAGGGGGAGAGCCGCCGAAGGCGGCAGGGGGTCCGGCTTCGTGATGGAATTCCTGCGCTGGCTTGAACAAACCGGCTTCTCCACCTGGGTGCGCGAATCGCCTTCCATCTGGGCGTACTCGACGATTCTGCTCTTGCACACGACCGGCATGGCCCTCGTTGTTGGCGTCAATGCCGGCCTCAATCTTCGGATTCTCGGATTCGCTCCCGCGGTAAAACTCGCGCCGCTCGATAGGTTCTTTCCCATACTCTGGACCGGGTTCTGGGTGAACGCAGTGACGGGCGTAATTCTTGTGATGCAGGATGCCACGACAAAACTGATCAACCCGGACTTCTACGTGAAGATGGTCTTTATTGCGCTTGCCGTGATTAATCTTCGAATGCTGCGGAAACGCGTGTTCGAGGACCCTCAGATCGACAACGCGCCGTTTTCGACGAACGTCAAGTTCCTGGCGGCAACCTCGCTGCTCTTCTGGCTCGGAGCCATCACGGCCGGCCGGCTGCTAGCGTATGTCGGGCCGGTCAGCGGGTTGGGTTCATGAATCTCGCCCACATTCACCTGCTGTTGAACCATTTCCCCACGATCGGATTCGGCATCGGCCTTCTGCTGTTCTTGGCTGCTCTCTTTGCGAGAAGCGAGGAGCTTAAGCGCGCCAGTTTCGTCATCTTATTCCTGATGGCCGTCATCGCAATTCCCGCGTATATGAGCGGCAGCGCGGCCGAAAGTACGCTATGTCCGGAACGCACATGCCCGCCGGAGGTCTCTGAGCACTCGATCCGGGCGCATGAAGACGCCGCCCTGCTGGCTTTTTCATTCATGGAAATCACCGGGTTTGTTGCATGGGTGGGCCTCTGGCAGCTTCGAAGGATTCCACGCCTTGCCGCATGGAACATCGCTTCGGTTCTCGTTCTGTCGCTCGTCACGTTTGGCCTGATGTCGAACGCCGCAACGCATGGGGGTGAAATCCGGCATCCTGAAATTCGGGCTTCAAACCCCGAGGCCCCTGTCGGGGAAGGAGAAGACGGGGCCATTGAGGGCGCGGAGGGAATCGTCAGGTCGATCGGGGCCGTCGTCAGCGGCGCCACAGGAAATTCGTGGTTGTGGCCGGCGATGGAAACGCTCCATTTCATCGGGTTGTGTCTGCTATTTACGGTCGTATTGCTCGTGAATCTCCGCATCCTTGGCATGGCCAAGAAGGCGTCGTTTGGAGCGTTCTATCAGTTGTTGCCTTTGGGCATGATGGGATTTGGGCTGAATCTCGTGACGGGCATGTCGTTCTTTATCGGCGCTCCGGGCCAATACGTCAACAACCCTGTTTACTACTGGAAGATCGTCTTGATTGTTCTAGGCGGCGTGAACATTTTGTACTTCACGTTGTTCGACGAAGCCTGGGCCATCGGGCCGGGCGAAGACGCTCCGCTGAGAACCAAAGCCGCAGCCGCCACAGCCTTACTCGTCTGGTTCGGAGTCCTATATTGCGGCCATATGCTGCCGTTCCTCGGAAACTCGTTTTAGTTTCGAGTTAGCAGTTCTGAGTTGTCAGTCTTGAGTTATGAGTAGTTATGAGCGCTGAAATACTCAAAACTCAAAACTCAAAACTTTCCGCGATGGTCCGAACACGATTCGCCCCAAGCCCTACCGGCTTTCTTCATATCGGCGGCGTGCGCACGGCGTTGTTCAACTGGCTCTTTGCGCGCCGTCATGGCGGCCGGTTCATCCTGCGCATTGACGACACGGATCTGCAGCGGAACGTGGCCGAGGCGCTGCAGCCGATTCTGGATGGATTTCGCTGGCTGGGCCTGGAATGGGACGAGGGCGTAGAAGTCGGCGGACCTCACGGACCTTACTATCAGTCTCAGAAACTCGAGCGGTATCAGGCGGCGGCGCGCGAGCTCGTTGAAAAGGGATTCGCCTATTGGGACTACGCGACCGAAGACGAGCTGCGAATGGAGCGCGAGGCTGCCGACGCCGCCAAGAGGCCGTTCCGCTACAGCCGGCGATGGATGGCAGAAACCGCGGACGATCGCGCCCGGTTTGAAGCTGAAGGCCGCCGGGGCGTCGTTCGCCTGAAAATGCCGCGCGAAGGCCGCTGCGTCTTCGACGATCACATTCGCGGACGCGTCGAGGTCCAGTGGATGGAAGAACAGGATCACGTGATCCAACGCGCCGACGGGACGGTGCTCTACAACCTCGCCAGCATCGTCGATGATCACGACATGGAGATCACGCACGTCATCCGAGCCTCCGAGCATCTTTCCAACACCCCGCGGCAAATCTTCATGATCCAGGCGCTCGGCTACACGCAGCCCGAATATGCGCACGTCCCGTTTGTCGCGGAATCCGGGAGCAAGAACAAGCTCAGCAAGCGGAAGATTCACGAGTATCTCAAGAACCCCGAGTTTCGAAAGCTTTACGAACACGGAGAGCGAATCGCGCGCTCTCTGGGCCTGGCGGTTTCTGCGGAAACGTTCAATCCCGTGGTTGTGCGTTTCTATGAGGAGACGGGTTATCTGCCGGACGCGATACTCAACTATCTCTTGCTGCTCGGCTGGTCGCTGGACGACCGCACGGAGTTCTTCACTCGCGATGAGATGATCCGGAACTTTTCTTTGGATCGCATCAACAAGGCGCCGGCGAGCTTCGATCCGAAGAAGCTGCTCGCGTTCCAGGAGCGCTACATGCATTCGGAAACGCCGGAGCGGAAAGTTGAACTTGTGCTGCCGTATCTGCAGAAGGCCGGCTTACTGCCCGAAATGCCTTCATCGAGCGAGCGTCTGCGAGCGCTGGAGGTTGTGAAAGCCGCCGGAGAACGCATCAAGATCGCAGGAGATATCCTGGACTACACGGAGTTTTTCGTAGGCGACGACCGCGTGTCCTACGACGAAGCGGCTTTCGACAAGCGTCTGCGCACGCCGCCGGAAGCGGCGTCGCTGTTGCGCGGGTTTCGCGACGTTCTGTCCAGCGCCGCGCCGTTCGATGCGCCGGCGCTGGAAAAAGCGCTGCAGGACTTTGTACAGCGCCAGGGGATCGCGCCTGGCCAGATCGTTCACGCGCTGCGCGTCGCGGTTACCGGGAAATCCGTCGGTTTTGGGTTGTTCGACAGCCTGGCTGTCCTCGGAAAAAACTCGTGCCTTGCGCGGATAGATCGGGCGTTGGCGCGACTGTAAGCGCGTTATTACGGCCCTCACCCAGCGCTTCGCGCACGCGCCGGCTCATCAGCGCTTCTTTTCCAACGGCCTCAAAAAATTCCACGCCACATACGTCCCCACTGCAGCCCCGGTGCTCAAGCCTTGAATGTTGGCGGACATGAAGTGGATGCCGCCATAGATCCGGCTGAGGCCGCTTTCGAATGCAGCCTCCGAAAAACTCTTGTAGGAACGCGTCACTCCGGGCAAATCGTCGGATCCCACGGAAAATCGGATCCTGTCCTCGCCGAAGAAGTACGCGAGCACGGTTGCCGCGGCGCCGCTGAATGTGCTGTGTCCCGAAGTGTATTCAGGAAACGGCGGCGTCGGGAGCAGCGGCTGCCATGAGGGATCGGCCGTCGTTGCCGGATTGCCGTCGGCGTCGGCCTCTTGAATCGCGGTGATTGGCCGCCAGTAGACGTAAACATACTTACAATCCCAACTCACGATGGCGGCGTCGGCCAGAGCGATGTTCAAGAGTGCAAACAGCCGAGCGTTTCTCTCGATGGCGTCAAAGGCAAAGGGACGGTGATCGTCGTCATCCCAAATATGCCGGTCCCGGGCGACCGACTGGGCGATCTGGTTCCAGTGTCCCGGCGGCGTCGCGCTGCCGGGGCCGTAACCCCAAAACAGAGCGATTTCCGTCTGCTCGGGCGTCCGCACTTTGCTGTCGGACCGGCCGAGAGCTTGGACCTGATTCACTTCGGCCGCGTACTGAGGAGTGTTGAGAGCCGGAGGAGCGGGAGGCCGGAACTGCGAACCGGTAAGAAGCGCGAATGGCGTCACCATACCCCATTGCGGCGAAAGAGCGGGAAGAACGAGGCCGCCGAACGACACGGTCGGACGCCACACGCCGGGAGTCGTCCCCGGCGTGAAGGGAATGACATTGGATGACCCGTCATTGCTGCGCGACTGCAGAATTTGCGCAGCGACGAATTCGCCCCAGCGGATGCCGGCCGTCTTCGCATCGCCGTTGCGGATTCGCCGGAGCGCGTCTTCGTAAAGACTCCGGAGCCTGATGTCCAGATTCGGATACAACGCCGCAAGCGAACGGTGCGCGGCCGCAATGGCGGCGGCCTCAACCGAGGCGCCGGCCGGCCCGGCATCCTTCACAAGGTACGGCGTGTAGGTACGCCGGATGCCGTTTACGGCGTCGTAGATCGAAGCGTGAAGGATCGCAAGATTGCGCGAAGCAGCCGGCGGCGGCGTGTTGTTTGTCCGGATTGCGTCCAGCGCAATCGAGTTCCAGTCGGTAACGATATCCGCATCTGCAGACTGTCCCCAGAAAAGGCAAACCAGAACGGAAACAAGAATCCGCTTTGTCATCTCTCAACCTCCACGCCGTGAATGATCAGAGTTGTCTTTTCCAGCCGGAATACGAAACGAACGCAGCCCGAAGGGCCGCCAGGAGTGTAGCCCCAGGTTGAACGAAGCGACGCCCGAGGCTTGCCAGTCGCTTAACAATTGGCGCGGATTATAGCACGCGCTTGGGTGTCGCTTGGATGCCGCCGCGAATGACGCTAATCAGCGGGAATAATCTCGATGTCGTACAGCTTGAAATGACGATCCGAAGTCAGTATCGGAAGCTTCTCGAGCTGTGCTTGCGCGATGAGCAATCTATCAAAGGGATCACGATGGTGAAATGGAAGACGCGCCGTGGCAACGGCGTGATGGAGTTCCACGGCCAGAGGCGTCGTTTGAGTCAAGGCCATGCGCGTACGAACGAACTCTGAGGGCGGTTCTGGAAGCTCCAGCTTGCGGATGGAATACTTGATCGCGATCTCCCAGGCGCTGGCCGTCGACAGCACACGTTCATTCCTTGTATCCAGGATGAGCCGGCGCGCCCGTTTGGACAGGCGTTCCGGCTCAGATACCATCCAAAGCCAACACTGCGTGTCGATGAGAATACGCACTATTTCGTGTAGGGAAGGAAGTCTTCCGGCGTCTGATCAAAATCGGGCGCAATCCGGACTTTGTTGCGGTCGCCGCCCAATACGATTTTGGGCTTTTCGCTGACAATCGCAATCAGCCTCGCCACCGGCTTTCCGCTCTTTGAAATCACAACTTCCTCGCCGGCGGCGACCCGTTCTAATAGCCGCGAGAGATGCGTCTTCGCTTCATGAACGCTCACTGTTTTCATGATTGCAGAATAGCCTAAGGGGGTTGACTAAGCAATCGCCGGCGGGCGCCGTGGGCTCCGCTAGACGCCCCGCCTCAAAGTTCCCGCAGCGCGGAAGAGATGGGAAGCCTGGCGGCGCGGATGGCGGGAAGGAGGCCGCCGATGAGGCCGATCGAGAGCGCGTAAATGAGGCCTGTGGCCACCAGGCGCGGAGTGACGCGAAACGCGAAGGCGACCTGACTGAATGTTTGAAAGTTCATCGTCGAAGTTTGATAGCCGTTGAAAGCGACATACGCGCCGGCCGCGCCGATCACTCCACCGATGCCGCCAAGCACGAGAGATTCGGTGAGCACGGACAGCACGACCGATGTTGTGTTGAATCCGAGCGCGCGCAAGGTTGCGATCTCGCGCGTGCGGGAAGCGACGGCGGTATACATCGTCAGGACCGCGCCGAAAACTGCTCCCACGCCCATGAGACCGGCCACGCCGAATCCGAGCGTATCGATCAGGCGCGTCATCGCTTCGGACTGGCTCCGGTAGTACTCGTTTTCGCGGCGTACGTTCACATGGACCTGCGGATTCCTCATCAGCCAGTCGCTGAAGACGCCGAACGAGTCGGGGGAGTCGAGCTTCACCAGGACCGAATTGAATGAATTGATTCGCCGATAGACGCTTTGCAGCGTCCGGACGTCGCACCAGATCTCTGTTTCCGCCACGCCGCCATCAGCTTCGAAAATGCCGACGACCGACCACCGGTTCTGGCCTGAAACAAACGTATCGCCGACGTTTAGGTTGACGAACTGACGGCTGGCCGCCCGTCCGACGATCACTTCGTTGGTGCTGAATCGGAACATCCGTCCTTCAACGATGGAGACTTCTTCACGCGTCCGCATTCCCTCGGGTTCAATGCCGCGCATCGGCACGTTCGCCGGCGATTCCGGCGACGATTTCTTCGGGAGGTCGATAATGACGTAGAGCTCACCGGACGCCATCGTTGTCGAGCCGTCCCGCTGGATGCCCGGGGCTTCCTTAATGATTCGGACTTCCGGACCTTCAATGGCGCTCGTCAATTCGGTATCCGCTCCGGTTCGCATGACCAGCGCGCGCCCGGGCGATCCGGCGTCGGCCATGGCGCCGGAAAAGCCGGCGGAAATCGAGAGCACGGAAACGAACACGACCACCACGCCGGCGATCCCGATGATGGCGACGGCGGAAGAGCCCAGCCTGCTTGGAATGGTTTGGAGATTAAGCAGCATTACCGCGATGGTCTGTTTCAGCCACGTCATTTCGGACTTCTCCTACACCCCATCAGTTCCGCCTCAGCGCGTCCGTGATCCGCAATCGCATGGCGCCCATAGCCGGCGCGGCGCCGGCGAGCAGGCCCATGAGGACCATCAACATGACGCCGATCATGATGTCGCGAGGGAGCAGCGTGAAAATCGGAAGCAAGCCGCCGGTCGGATCGCCGCGCTGCACAATCAGCCATGCAGCGGTCAGGCCGAGGCCGCCTGCGACCACGGTGATGAACAGCGATTCTGCAAGGACAAGCGCGAGGATTCTTCCATCGCCGAATCCCAATGTCTTGAGAACGGCCAGCTCATTCGTGCGTTCGCGCACGGATTGCACCATCGTGCTCGCGGCCACGAGGCCGAACATGAACAAGACCGTGGATGCGATTGCGGTCGTAATGGTTCCGATGTCTCCGATCTGCTTGGCGAAGCCTTCCACAAAGCCCTTTTCGGTCGTGGTCTTCGTTTCGGCGCCCGAATTCGCGAACATGGCGTCGAAGGTCCGGCTCAATTCGACGGCCTGCGAGGGATCGGCGATCTTGACGACGTACCAGCCGACGTTGCCGCGCAAGTCTTCAACGCGATTCTCGTCGAAATAGTCGTACCTGAAGAAGAACTGCGTCTTGTCGACGTTCCGCTCGCCGTCGTAGATCCCGACGATGTTGAATTCCCACGGAGCCTCCGGCTGCCAGATCGAAGAAATGAGAGGAATCCTGTCGCCGATCTTCCAGCCGTACCGCGCCGCCAGGTCCTTGCCGACGATCGCGCCTTGACGGTCTGCGAGCCATGCCTGGGCCTGCTCTGGGGGGAGGATGAACTCCCGATAGATCTTGAGGAAAGGCTCGGGTTCGACCACGATCGTCGTCAGAACATTCGTGGGCTGCTGATAGGCGCCGTTGAACCACGTCTGATGCGTGGCGATTTCAACGCCCGGCGTCTGCTGAATCTGTCGTTGATAGGAGATCGGCAAAGGCAGGATCAGCGTCACCTTGTTGATCAAAACCAGCCGGTCGAGGCCCGCAACGTCGACGCCCAGACTGAAGGCCGCGCGGATCGTCATGACGATTCCAAAGAGCAGGAATGCAATAAAAACCGACAGGAGAGTGAACGTTGTGCGGATTCTGCGCCGCCACACATTCATCCAGATCAGCGGAAGGAACTTCATAAGGCGCCGTCTCCGGAAAGTACTCCTTTGTCGAGATGGAGCGTCCGCCGCGCGCGCGCCGCGGCGTGCGGATCGTGCGTCACCATCACGATGGTCTTGCCGTGTTCGCGGTTGAGCGCTTCGAGCAGCTCGAGAATCTCGTCGCCGGCCTTTCGGTCCAGATCGCCGGTCGGCTCGTCGCAAAGCAAGAGGGTCGGATCCGTCACGATTGCGCGGGCGATCCCCACGCGCTGCTCCTGGCCGCCCGAAAGCTGGGCTGGATAATGCTTCGCGCGGTCGGCCAGACCCACGACCTTCAGCGCGACATGAACGCGCTCCCGGCGCTCGCTCTTCGAGAGTTTCGTCAGAAGCAACGGCAGTTCAACGTTCCTTTCGGCGGTAAGTTTCGGAAGCAAATTGTAAAGTTGAAAGACGAAGCCGATGTTCGCCGCCCGCCATTTCGACAAACCGGCGCCGCGGAGGGAGCTGACGCGCAGGCCGTCGACGTCGACGTGGCCTTCAGTCGGCGCGTCCAGGCCGCCGATCAGGTTGAGCAGCGTGGTCTTCCCGGAGCCGGAAGGCCCCATCAGCGCGATAAAGTCGCCTCGCGGGATTTGAAGGTTGACGCCCTTCAGCACGTCAATGCGCTCGCTTCCACGCGTGAAATGCTTGTGAACGTCTCGTATCTGGACGAGACCGTCGCCGTCATGTGAGTTCATACGCCCAGGTATTGTAAAAAATTGATCGTTACGCTTTCATTTCGAAAATGATAGGCTTCCATGCGGTTGGCGGCGGATTCAGATTCCGTCGATGTTTTCATTCGACAAGATCCCGGAGGATACGATGAAGCTTTCACGCTTCGGCGCCGCTGTCGCGGCGGCATCGGTATTCGCACTGACTTTAGTCGCGTTTGGACAAGCAGGCCAGCAAGCCGGAGGCGGTCCGGCGCCCTCGCAAGGCCAGGGCGCGGGCGCAGCGCCGGAAGCACAGCAAGTCGCCCCTGGAGCGCGCGGAGGCGGAGGCCGCGGCGGCGCGGGCGGAGGTAGAGGCGGAGGCCGCGGCGGGGCGGCGGCCGCTCCGGCGGCGCCGGCGCCGCGATGGCCGGATGGAACCATACGCCTGGGCGCCCTTCCAGGCCAAACGGGCCTGTGGTACGGCGACTTCGGCGGAGGACGCGGCGGTGAAATTCCCTTCCAACCGTGGGCTCGCGGCGTCTACGACTTCCGTCGCGAAAATGAGTTGGAGCCGCACGCGCGCTGCAAACCCTCGGGCGTCGTCCGCCAGTTCCAGACCCCGTACGGGGTGGATATCGTCGACATGCCGGAAACCAAGGTGATTTACATCATGGATGTCGGCGGTCCGCACTCGTTCCGCACCATTCACATGGACGGCCGCTCGCACCCCAAAGATCCCTTTCCCAGCGCCTACGGCCATTCCATCGGCAGGTGGGAAGGCGATACGCTCGTTGTCGACACAGTCGGATTCAACGAAAATTTCTGGCTGGATCGCGCCGGACTCCCGCACACGAAAACCATGCATGTGATCGAGAGATTTACGCGCGTGAACATGAACACCATGCGATACGAATACACCGTCGATGATCCCAGCGCGTATACGGCGCCCTGGACGAAGGTCGCCAACATGTCCTTCCGGAGCGGCGACGAACTGTTCGAATACATTTGCCAGGACAACAACCTCGGCAGCGAGCTGATGGTCGGCGCCGGGACGGCAATCGACCGGAGAAGCGAAATCACCCCGTAGGCCCGAAGGGCCGGGAGACGGCGACCCAACCGCAAGTTGATCCCACGCCATGATCTATCAGGCGAACGGGGAATTTGAAATTTCTGACTGGACTGGCGCAGATCAGTCCAATCTGCGATTTCAGATTTCGGATTTGAGGTGCAGGATTCGTCCAATTTCAAATTCCCCGTCTTCCCTGATGCCTCAAGTTTCCAGCGGGTTCACCCATTCCAGACCCTTGAAACGCGAGAAATCACGATCCGTACTGTAAAGCGTCCCGCCGTGTTCGATGACGGTCGCGGCCAGCGCTGCATCGGCGACAAGCGGACCGGTGCATTGCGCGTCGTCCAGCAGGCGGCGGAGGATCTCCCAGTGGCGTTCTCCAGGTTCGATGATTCCAGCATTCGGACGTTCGAGCCAGGAGGAAACAGCTTCGGCGGCCTCAGACGTCGAAAGAGGTTGTTCAAACAGCTTCGCGTTTGTTGAGATGCGCAGGAACCCCCACAGCGTTTGCCATGGGAATCGGACCATCTCTAGTCCGGACAGAACCGCCTCCAGCCAACTTCGGCTCGCGTCGTGCTGCACTGCCCGCGGGTAGTAGGCGTACAACAGCAGGTTGGCGTCCGGGATGATCACCGGCGGTGGGGGCCCTCCGCCAGTTCGAGAAGGTCGCTGATGTTGTCCAGATTGTAGCCGGGCCTCAGACGGCCAAGATCGCGGCACATTACTTTGAACGGACCGGCCGGAGGCGTCGCTCGCCGGTTCATAAGACCGCGGCGGATGGCCTCGTTGACAACTTCTCGGAACGGCCTGCCGGAACGCCGGGCTTCGGCGCGAAGCTTGGCGGCCACGTCGTCGTCCAAAGTCAGCGTCGTGCGCATGCTCTGATGCTAGACGTCAAGCATCTTGATGTCAAGAACGCCGTCAAGGAGCATCACGGCAATTTTTGATCCGCGTCGCTCTTGGACCGCCAATTGCCTAATCATCTTTAGAGGCAATGATCCCCAAGGCGCTCAAAACGGCGCTCCAGCGCCTCCAGCGATTCCTTGAAAAGCTCTGCGGACGAACCAGGGCCGACATTGCGGACGCTTTGCGCGCCAGCGAAGAGCGGCTGCACCGCATCACGGACGCCACTCAGGACGCCCTCTGGGAGATCGATCTCAGGACCAATCGGCTGTGGTGGGGCGAAGGCGCCCGGGCGATATTCGGCCGCAGTCCCGGAGAACTGCACAACGGACTCCAGGATTGGTATGACGGCATCCATCCTGATGATGTCGGCCGCGTCAGGACCAAGTTTGAAAACTTCATGTGGGGCGACGACAAGGACTGGACCGACGAATACAGATTCCAGCGCGCCGACGGCGCGTATGTCCATATCTACGATCGCGGGAAAAAATTTTACGACGAAAGCGGCGCGCCGACCCTGATAGCGGGCGCAATGGTGGACATCACGACGCGCAAAATCGCCGAAGCCGCGCTGCGTGAAAGCGAGGAGCGATTCGCCAAAGCGTTCCGGGCCAGCCCGGATTCTCTTGTCATCAGCCGCCTCGCTGACGGCGTCGTTATCGAAGCAAACGACAGCTTTGTTGCGCAGTCCGGCTACGATCGAAACGAAATCATCGGCAAGAGCACTCTGGAACTGGGGTTGTTCGCGGATCCGAAGGATCGCGAACGCATCTTGAAAATCTTCAAAGAGAAACACTCCGTTCGCGACGTAGAACTTCTAATGAAACGGAAATCCGGCGAATTGCGCATGATCGCCTTTTCCGCCCAACCGATGACTATTCGCGGCGAGCCGTGTTGGCTCACGATCGGCCGGGACATCACCGAACGGAAGCAGGCGGAGGCCGCGCGCTGCAAGGCCGAAGAGGAGCGCGAACGGCTCCTCCTGCAAGAGAAGGCGGCGCGGGAAGAAGCGGAAGCCGCGAACCGGATGAAGGATGAATTTCTGGCGACAATCTCGCACGAACTCCGCACCCCTTTGACGGCGATCCTGGGTTGGGCGCGCATGCTCACGAGCGGCGCGCTCTCAGAATCTCAAACCCGCCATGCGCTCCAGGTGATACTTCAGAGCGCGACGTTGCAGACGCATCTGATCGACGACATTCTCGATACTTCCCTTATCGTTACCGGGAGAATGAAGCTCGAGTCCCGCCGCGTCGACCTTGCGCGAATCCTTCAAGACGCAGTGGAAGTCATTCGGCCGTGGGCGGGGGCGAAAAGAATCGCGCTGGTCGTGCTGATCGACGCCGGGGACCGCAGCGTCTTGGGAGACGCCAACCGGTTGCAACAAGCCGTCTGGAACCTGTTGTCGAACGCCGTCAAATTTACAAACGAAAGCGGGCGGGTTGAGGCGCGTCTCACGCGCGTTGCGGATCAAATCGAGATTTCCGTGAGCGACACCGGCATCGGCATCGATCCGGAATTCCTGCCGTATGTCTTCGACAGATTCCGTCAGGCCGACAGTACGACGACCCGCAGATACGGCGGCCTGGGATTGGGTTTGGCCATCGTGCGTCATGTGGTCGAGATGCATGGCGGCAGCGTCTCCGCCTCAAGTTCCGGCTTGGGGCGAGGCTCGACGTTTCGCATCCGGCTGCCGCTTGCTTCAAGCAAGAGCGTCGAAGAACTGCGAGTCCGCCCGGCTTCGGCCGCGGCAGGCCCCAAAGACGGCAGACCTGCGGAGCGTTCGAAGCTGCACGGCTTACGCGTGCTCGTCGTGGAGGACGATCCAGACACGCTCGACATGCTGCGGCACATTCTCGATAACAGCGGCGCCGCCGTCGCCACTGCTGCGTCTGCGGGAGAAGCTCTCGATGTGATGGAACGTTGGACTCCTGACGCGCTGATTTCAGACATCGCTATGCCGGGGCAAGACGGCTGCGAGTTGATCTGCAAGGTGCGCTCCCGCGGGCCCGAACGGGGCGGCAACATTCCCGCCGTGGCGCTCACCGCCTACGCCAGAGCCGAGGACCGCGTGCGGGCCCTGGCGGCCGGCTTCCAATTGCATGTCGCCAAACCGGTCGAGCCTGAAGAATTGGTTGCGGTCGTAGCGAGCCTGACCGGGCGAGCGCATTAATCATTAATCACTAATGGCGCCCGGTGGAGCCCGGTATATTCTTAGTCCGAGACTTCTCTGGATGGCCGTGACGGTTGCAATCATCAATTGGAATTCAGGCCCATTGCTTTGCGGCTGCATTGAATCCGTGCTGGAGACGGCGCCGCGCAGTGAAATAGTTGTCGTGGACAATGGTTCTGAAGATGAGTCCCTGGAGTCGGCGTCCAGATACAGGGCGCAGGCGCATTTCGTGAGGAACAGCGTCAACCGCGGGTTTGCCGGCGCGGTCAATCAGGCTTTCGAGGCGACTTCGACGGCCTACGTACTTATCTTGAATCCTGACGTTCAGGCGACTCCCGGCGCCATCGATTATCTGGAGCAATTGATGGACAGCCGCCGCGAGGCGGGCGCGGCCGGCGGGCGTCTCGATGAAGGCTATCCGCCCCGCCGTCTTCCGACGACCGCGACTTTGGTGCGGCAAAATCTCGGCTTGGGCGTCGGGCGCATGCCGGGGTCCGGCGTCGAGCCGCGCGAAGTCGAACAGCCCGCCGGCGCCGCCTTGATGATTCGTCGGGACGCTTACGACAACGTCGGGTGTTTCGACGAGCAGTTTTATCCGGCCTGGTATGAAGACGTCGACTTCTGCAGGCGGTTAAGAACCGCAGGCTGGAAGGTTTTGTTCGCGCCGCGCGCGTGGTTTCGGCATCAAGGCGGCTACAGCGCGCAGGTCATGGGGCCGTCGGCGTTTCTGTCGGCCTATTACCGCAACCAGTTTCGCTATGTGCGCAAACATCTTGGGCCCGCCGCAGATATAGCAGTACGAAGCTCAGTCGCTGCGGGAATGATCGGCCGCATGGCCGCCAGGCCCGCCGAGGCCCGCGCGTATTGGAACGTGTTGCGGGGCGCCCTGCTCGAATGGTGAAGGTCGCCGTCAATATCGTCACGTTCAACAGCGCCCGCGACATTCGAGCCTGCCTGCAGAGCTTGCAGCAGCAAACGTTTTCGGGCTTCCGGATTCATGTGCTCGACAACGCGTCGTCCGACGACACCGTGGATCTGGTGCGAAGCTACGATGTCGACCTCTTACAGTCGCGGTCGAACGTAGGGTTTGCCAAAGCGCACAACGATCTCATCCGATCATTTCCAGCCGAGTATGTATTGATCCTCAACCCTGACGCCATTCTACGTCCCGGATTCTTGAGCCGGATTGTGAGTGCGCTGGAAGCGCGGCCTGACGCGGCGTCCGCGACGGGGAAGCTGCTGCGGATGGACGGCAAGACGATCGATTCCACCGGCATTGTCATGTTGCGCAATCAACGGCACCTGGACCGCGGCGCCGGCGAACCCGATTTGGGGCAATACGACCAATGCGAAGACGTGTTCGGACCGAGCGGCGCCGCGGCCTTGTATCGAATGGAAGCGCTGCGTGACGTGTGCTTCGACGGACAGTATTTCGACGAAGACTTCTTCGCATACCGCGAAGACGCGGACCTGGCGTGGCGCTGCCGGCTGATGGGCTGGAACTCCATTTATGTTCCCAGCGCCGTGGCGCTTCACGCCCGGCGCGTCACGCCCGAGCGACGAGCCCATCTGCCGGCTCTGATCAACTATCATTCGGTGAAGAACCGGTTCCTGCTCCGGATGAACAACATGACGGGCGGCCTCTATCGACGCGACTTCTGGCGCATCACGCTGCGCGACGCGGCAGTCCTTGGCTACGTGGCCACCCGTGAGTGGACGTCGATCGGGGCGCCGCTCTACGTGTTGCGGCATTTCCCGCGGCTTTGGAAGAAGCGCCGCCTGATTCAGTCGCGGCGCAGGATTGACGGTCCGGAGCTCCATCGATGGTTTTACAATACGGCCGGGGAACGGTAATGGCGGAACGATTGATCGGCAGCCTGATCTATGGCGAGCATGAAGCGCCTAAGCCGCGACGGTCATGGAAGGAGCGGTGGAAGGTCCCGGCCATCATAGCAGTCGCTCTACTTTTGATCGCCGGCGCTGCGTACAAATTTGCGAATTACCGTGAGGAAAGCCAGGTTCGGCGGTTCCTGGAAGACGTGCGCAGCGGACGCTACGAAGACGCCTACGCCAGATGGGATGCATCTGGCGGCGGCTACACGCTGGACGATTTCCTTGACGATTGGGGCAAGGACGGTTACTACACAGAGGGCATGACGTCGGCCGCAGTCATCGATTCCAATAACGCCGGGTCGTCGGTTATCGTGTACGTGCAGGTCGATTCCTACAAGGAACCGATCGCTTTGCGCGTGGACAAAAGCAGTCTGCGACTGTCGTTTTCGCCGGTGAATAAGTATGAAGGGCGGAAGCGGTGATCACAAGCAAGGCCTTTTCTCTCCTTCGAGGGGGAGAGCCGCCGACGGCGGCAGGGGGTCCAGTACCGGAACATAAACCATGATTCTGGGAGCATCCATCTTAAGTCTGCTCATGCTGTGGGCGACGACCGTCGAGACCGTCGTCGTCGGGCTGCCGGCGCGGGGAAAAGTCAATGTCACGCTCACTCCCGCGGGCAAGGCCGAACTGGAACGCGTGAGCGCTCAAACGCGCGTCAAAATTGAAATCGATCGCCCGCGGCAGCCTCAGGCGCTGGCTGCGGTCATGAATACGTATGTCGTGTGGGCCGTTTCGCCGGAAGGCTTCTTGGAAAACGTTGGGGAACTCGAGCTGGAAGACGGCAAAGCGCGGTTCGATGGGACAACGCGCTTCGACCAGCTTGGGCTTCTGATCACCGCCGAACCGCATTACATGGTGGACCGACCCAGCGACGCCGTCGCGTACCGCAGCCGGCCGCCCGAAAGTGCAAGCATCCGCCGCTTCTCCGTTCCCGTCGAGACAGGTGCGTACGACTATTCCAAACTGCAGCCCGGCGCGCCCGGCATCGCGTCCCAGGCGCGCGCCGCGTTCCAGATTGCGGTTGCGGCTCAAGCCGACCGGCTTGCTGAATCCGAGTTCCGTCTTGCCCGAGCCGCGCTCGACACGATGGAGGAAATGCTGAAACGAGCGGCCCCGCTGGATTTCATCATGCAGTCCGCGCACGAATCCATTCGCCGCTTCCAACGTGCGTTTCTCATCGCTCGCGAGCGAACCGCTTCCATGGCTCTCGAGAACGCCGATGCGCGAGCGCGCAAGCTGGAAGCCGAGTTGAAAGAGGTTCGGCAGCGTTTGCAGGAGCTCGAAACGAGCCGGCCGCGGTGACCCCCTGCCGCCTTCGGCGCGGTCATAGACCGCGCCTACAGTTTTGCGATGTGCTGACCCCCTGCCGCCTTCGGCGGCTCTCCCCCTCAAAGGGGGAGTAAACGCTTCCAAGCAAGGCCTTTTCTCCCCCTTCGAGGGGGAGAGCCGCCGAAGGCGGCAGGGGGTCAGAAGGCAGTGTCATCCACGTTGCAGTACGCATTCGTAGAACGCCTCGACTCTCGGCGCTACTTTTTCAATATCAAACTCCGATTCCACGCGCCGGCGCGCCTGTTCGGCCATGCGATTCCGGCAGTCTTCATTGGCCAGCACGAGCACGCCGCCGGCGAGGGCCTGCGGATTTCGAGGAGGAATGAGAACGCCGTCAACGTCCGGACGCACGATGTCGACGGGACCGCCGGCGGCCGTCGCGACGACGGGGACGCCGGACGCCATCGCCTCCAGCAGCACAATGCCGAACGGCTCCTCCCAGGACGGGACGAGAAGGATGTCGACCATGTCGAAGAATTCCGGCAATACGGCGAAGCCGAGGAATTCCACAGGAAGGTCCTGCGCGCGCCGCCGCAACGCCGCGACGTAGCGGTCGTCGCCCTTTCCGGCGATCAGCAGTCGGTAGCCGGCGCCGAGAATTCTCAGCGCTTCCAGCGCGTCATCATGCCCCTTGTGCGGTGAAACCTGTCCCAGGAGTCCGAGATGGACCGGCCGGCGCATCGGATGCGGTTTAAACGGAAACTTCTTCAGGTCCACCCAATTCGGAATGACGGCGGACAGGCGTGGACGAAGCGGCTCGAGCGTCCCGAGGATCTGCGACGTAGGAGCGATCCATCCATCGACCCGCCGGTAGAGCGCGTGAGCGCGGACGCCGTAAAGCAGGTGCCGCGTGAAAACCAGTTTCACCGGCAATCCCCAAGCGGCGGCGGCCAGCAACGTATAGTCCCGCGCAACATGGCCATGGACGATGTCGAAACGGCCGTCCTTGAGAACGCGCCTCAGGCGGAGCGCCGAGTAGACGTCGGCGGAATTGAGGAAGGGCAGATGAACGTCCGGTTGAAGCGGGCTGCCGCGGCGGCCTGCCACAACAACCTGCGCGCCGCGGCGTCTCAGGGCTTGGGTCAATTCGAGAACGTGCGTTTCGCCGCCGCCCAGCGCCGCAGCGGAACTAACCTGCAGGATGCGCATTACGGGAATCGAAATCAGCCAGCAGTTCGGCGCGTCCGACGCTGGCGGTTCCGATCTTTCCGACAACCAGTCCAGCGGCATGATTGGCCAGAACGGCCGACTCTTCCATGCTTGCGCCGCCGGCGTGCGCCAGCGCCAGTGTTGCAATCACGGTATCCCCGGCGCCGGTGACGTCGAAGACTTCCCGCGCCACGGTCGGCAAGTGACGGCAACGGCCGTCGGCGAACAGGGACATGCCTTCTTCGCCGCGCGTGATCAGCGCATAAGGGCATTCGAATCTCTGAAGGAGCCGCCGTCCCGCTTCTTCCAGTTGAGCCTGGTTTTCGATCAGGAGGCCCGTCAGCAGTTCGGCTTCACGATGGTTCGGCGTGATTACCGTCAGGGGGCGATAGTAGTCGGCGTGGTGCACCTTGGGATCCAGAAACACCGGGACGCCGGCCTTGCGCGCTTCGGGGAGAACGCGTCCGAGCAGATCGCGATTGGCCACGCCCTTGTCGTAATCCGAAACGATGACTGCCTGGACGGAAGCGAGGCGCTCCGAGAAGAGATCCGCCAGAACGCCGTTGCATTCGCCAGACAGCGGGCGCCGGGTTTCGCGGTCTGTTCGAACGATCTGTTGATGATGGGCGACGATGCGCGTTTTCAGGGTTGTCGGCCGATCGTCGGCGATGATCCCAGCGGTTTCGACGCCGCGCGCCGCCAAGAGATCGACGACCCGTTGCGCTGCGGCGTCCTTGCCGACAACGCCGATGGGAAACGGAACGCCGTCCAGCGCCCGAATATTTGCCACGACGTTGCCGGCGCCGCCCAATACGTGCGTCTCGTTTTGCACGTCGACGACCGGAACCGGCGCTTCCGGAGAGATGCGCCGCACACGTCCCCAGACGAACTCGTCGAGCATGAAGTCGCCGAGGACAAGAATGCGCTTGCCCGCGAAATTCGAGATAAGGCTCTTGATGCGGTCAAATCCGAAGTCCATTCCGGTTTCTGCGGCTTAACGTTTACACCGAACTGCTGCCGACTGCTTCCTGAACTTGCAGCAGCTTGTTCGCGGCCGCCGCGACCTGCTCCACGGTGACCGATTCGATGCACAGTGGAGTGCTCGCGACCAGACAACGATAGCCTGCGCAGGGATTGCACTCAAACGGATTCTGAACGACCTGATGTTCGACGCTCCAGGGACGCCAACGCTTTGAGTCGGAAGAGCCCCAGATCGCGACGGTGGGCGTTCCCACGGCCGCTGCAAGATGCATCGGACCCGAGTCGTGTCCCAGATACAGCCGCGCGCCGCGAATCAATTCGGCCAGTTCCGGAATGTTCAGACCCATGAGGATGACGGTGGAAGGAATATCGCGAGCGATGCGGCCGACCAGCGGCTCTTCTCCGGGACCGCACGTCAGCACGATCGTCAATCCATTCGCCTGCAGCAACCGGGCGACGTGCGCGAAGCGAAGCGGATCCCAACGCTTCGTGACCATCGGCGAACCGGGATGGACGACCGCATAAGGACGGTCCTTCAATACGGCGCGGATTCGCTCAGCCTCCGCGGCGTGGACCTCGTACCGCAACGGAGGAGCATCGGAGCGGCGGACGCCGAGCCATTGAAACGCCGCCATCGTCGTCTCCACGCTGTGCGCCGCGGCCTCGGGCGGAGGAACCAGGCCGTTATACAGAAACCGGTACTGATACTGCTTGGCGCCGATCCGGCGTCCGAGCGCCAGACATGCATAGAAGAGGCTGGTCGGGCCGCCATGAAGATTGACCACAGCATGGAAATGGCGGAACAGAAGCCGGCCGGCTGAGATCTTGCGATTGAAGGAAATGACCTCGTCGATGTCGGGATTGCCGTCGAAGCAGGAGGCGAAGCGCGGCTCCACGAGCACCGATATGCGGAATCCCGGAAATTCCTCTTTCAGCGCCCGAATCGGACTTGTGAGTAAAAGGCAGTCCCCCATGGAGCGCAGCCGGATAAAGAGGACGCGCGCCTTGGGAGGAAGCCGTTGAAACAGATCTTTAGTCTTCAATCTTGGCTTCGCTGATCAACATGACAGGGATGTCGTCGCGAATCGGATAAACCCGCCGGCACTCGGTGCATTTCAACCCCTGTCCGTTCTCGGTCAGATTGACCGCCGCCTTGCACAATGGACAGACCAGGATCTTTAACAGCTCTGGGTTCACTGCCATAGTGCGGCAATGGTACCACAAGTAAATTCGGCCTTAATCCTCCCGGGAGGACGCGGGTTTGGCAATGCCATTGTGCTAGACTGCCCGGCATGCAAGCGGTGACCTTGCCCTATGGCGGTTCGGGCGTGGCTCTGTCGTTTGATCCAGGCAGATTTCAGGTCGTAGCGCCGCCGGACGAATCGCAATCCAGGGATCAGGTTCTCATAGACTCTCCGCCGCTCTCCGAGGTCGTCCGCGGCAAGCGGGCGCTCGTTATTGTTTCGGATTTAACGCGTCCGACCGGAAGCCGGCAGTTCCTGCCGCCGCTCCTCGCAGAAATGCAGAGCGCGTCCAAAATCGCATTGTTGTTTGCCACGGGTTTGCACCGGCCTCTCAAGGACGAGGACAAGATTGCCATCGTCGGCGAAGACATATTCCGGTCGTATCCGATGCTGGATCACCTGCCGGATGAGAACAACGTAGACGTCGGCGTTACGTCTCGTGGGAACCGCGTCCTGCTGGATGCTCACGTTTTAGATCACGACGTCATCGTTCTGACGGGCGCCATCGGCTTCCACTACTTTGCAGGTTTCGCGGGCGGCCGCAAGAGTCTGCTGCCTGGCGTCGCCGCCAAGGATTCGATCTACTTCAACCACTTGCTGGTTCTGAATCAGAACGGACCGGGACGCAACCCGGACGTGCGCGTGGCGCGACTGGAAGGGAATCCCGTCCACGAAGACATGATGGAAGCGGCTGCGCTTCTGGATCGGCGGTTGTTCGTGTTCAATACCATTCTCGATCGCCGCAAGCAGGTTCAGAGCGTTTACAGCGGACATTGGATCGCCGCTCACCGGCGCGGGTGCGAATACTACCTGAAGACGCACAGCGTCCCGCTCAAAGAGAAGCGGCCGATGGCCGTCGTGAGCGCCGGCGGCTTTCCGCGGGACATCAACGTCATTCAGTCGCACAAAGCTTATGAATTCGCCCAACACGCTGTAACGCCCGGCGGCAGCATCATTCTCCTGGCGGAATGCCGCGAAGGAATGGGCCATTCCAGTTTCTTTCCCTGGTTTCGTTTCAATGATCTCGACGAATTCGAGCGAAACCTCCGTCAGAACTACCAAGTCTATGGTCAAACCGCTTACTCGCTGCTCAGCAAGGCGCGGCGTTTCGATCTGATTCTCGTGTCGAGCCTGGCGCCGCAGGTTGTCGAGCAAATGGGCTTGCGCCCCGCGCGCACCCTCGATGACGCCATGGAAATGGCCGAAAAGAAAATCGGGAAGCCGCCCGGCTACATTCTTCCTTTCGGCGCGGACGCGCTGCCGGTGGTGTGAACAACGTGGCGCGACGCATTCTGACCAGCCCTTACTCCCCCTTTGAGGGGGAGAGCCGCCGAAGGCGGCAGGGGGTCAAAACTCTGCAAATCGGCATTCATTCACACCTTCTATTGAGCGCGCGTATTGGCAAGAGAACCGTTGCCATATTGGCCCTTACGGCAGCATTGCTCACAAGTATTCCAGGGCAGATCCGCGCAACGACAGTCGAGCGGCTCTCGCTCGAAGATCTGACGCGGCGGGCGCACTCCATCGTGATGGGCAGAGTGCGCGGCGCCCGCACCTACTGGTCCAGCGACCGGCGGCTGATTCTCACGACTACGACGGTTGAAGTTGCGGAAACCATCAAAGGGAGAACGCGCGGCGCCGTTGAACTGACGACCATCGGCGGCCGTGTTGGAAACACCGTGCTGCATGTGGCGGGGATGCCCGCGTTTACGGACGGGGAAGAGACAATTATCTTCCTCGAACAGTCCGGAAGTTATTCAACGGTTGTCGGATTGGGACAGGGCAAGTTCACCGTCGCCGACGGCGAAGTTGCCAACGCCGTCAGCGATCTCACGTTCCCGGACGGCCAGCGGCCGCGTCAACTCAAGATGCCGCTGGAAACCTTCAAACAACGGATACGCTCCATCCTCAACCGCCGGCCTTGAGAAAACTCGCTGCCATTCTTGCCTTTCTAATCGGGACCGCCGGCAGTCTCGGCGCGTACGTGCGGATTACTTCAACCGCCGGAAGATCCCCGAAATGGACGTCCATGCCGATCCGCTATTGGATCAACGAACTCGGCCTGTCGCAGATTCCCAACGCCAGCGAGTTCCAGGCGGTTCACGCCGGGTTTCAAACCTGGCAGAACGTTGCGAGCGCAAACATTTCTTTCAGCTTTCAAGGAACAACGCCGGTCAGCGCCGTGGGACGGGACGGCGTCAATCTCGTCACGTTTCAGGACGAGACCACGCCGCTCGGCTCGAGCACGCTGGCGGTGACCCTGAGTTTTTTTGAGATTCAAGGAAGCGACCTCGTCACAGTTGAAGCCGACATTCTGTTCAATTCCATCCAGTCATGGTCTACGAGCGGAGAAAGCGGAAAGGTTGATGTGCAGGGCGTTCTGACGCATGAGGCGGGACACGTTCTAGGATTGGATCACTCGGGCCTGCTGTCGTCCGTGATGGTTCCTTTCATGAGATCGCAGCAGATCGATACCCGCGTCCTGCAATTCGACGATATTGCGGGCGTGAGCGAAATCTATCCCGGCGAAGTTCCACCCGTTGGCGAGATTCGTGGATTTGTGAAGTCGGGCGGCGCGCCGGTTTTCGGCGCTCACGTTGTAGCCGTCGATGCCGCCGGGACGACTCTCGTCTCCACGCTGTCTCTTCAGAATGGAGACTATGTGCTTCGCTTCTTGCCTTCTGGGAGCTATAGGGTCTACGCCGAGCCGCTCGACCAGCCGGTCACCGATGCGAATATCGGCGGCCTGTTTACGGGCATTCGGACGGACTTCGGCGCCACGTTTCTGGGCAATGTATCGACGTTTTCCGATGCGCAGGCCGCGCTGGTTGCGGCAGGAGAGACCACGAATGTCGCTGATATTCTGGTGCTGCCGCCCAGCGCGACCGGTCTGAACTTGAGTGTGGCTGCGACGATCGATCCTGTTCCGCCGACTCCGGCAATGGCGCCCCGAATCTCCGTTGGAACATCTGTGAGAGTACGTGTTGGGGGAAATGACATTGTGGGCGGCAGCGGATTGGCGTTTAGTACATCGAGTCCGCCGTCCGACATCAGTCTGGGAGCGCCAACCTTCGGCGGCGCCCTTATCCCGCCGGCGCCAACCAGCGCGGCGCTGGACCTGAGTATCAGCGCCAATACGCCGCCGGGCCCCAAAGCTATCGGACTGAATCGAGGGACGAATGCCGCCGTGCTCAGCGGCGGGATTGTGGCGACGGCGGCGTCGCCTTCCGTAGCCGCCGTCAACCCAAGCGCCGGCCCGCCTGAGGGCCAGGTGCGCGTGACAGTCACCGGAAACAATTTCCGTGAAGGTGCGCGCGTATACTTCGGCGGCCTGCCGGCAGACGACGTTCAGGTTCTCGGACCTCAAACGATCGAAGCGTCAGCGCCGCAGAACGTTCCGGGCTCTGTCAACGTGCAAGTCGTCAATGCGGACGGGACAAACGGAATTCGAGCGTCGGGATTCCTTTATTCGTCTTCGCCGCCCTCCATCGCGAGCGTGACTCCGCTGACGGGTCCTTCGACGACGCTGGTCGAAATTCAGGGAACGCTCTTCGACCGGCGGCCGCAAGCCACGACGGTTTCATTCAACGGCCTCGCCGCTCAAGTTGTGAGTGTGACCATGACGCGAATCCAGGTGATCGTGCCGTTCGGCGCTTCGAGTGGTCCAATTCGCGTAAGCGCCTTTGGCCAAACCGTAACGGGGCCCGTATTCACCGTGACGCCCATGCCGCCAAGCTCGAATTTGGCGCCCCCGACGCCCGAGTTTCAAGATGTCTCACCCGGAGGCGCGGCGCTCAGCTTCCCTTCTCCTGACGATGGGGCGGCGTCCATTCCCTTGCCCTTCACGTTTGCGTTGTTTCGAGAAGTATTTTTGCCGGAAACCCGCTTGTTTGTCACAACGAACGGATGGGTCAGTTTGAGGCCGGTAGGCGTCCCAGCCTTCGAGAACGGCCGCTTGGCGAGCACGACGATGCCGCAGGCGCTGTTGGCCCCGTTCTTCGACGATCTGACCATGGTTCCGAATGCCAGCTCCGTCAGTTGGCGCGTCACAGGAGACGCGCCGAACCGGAAGCTCATCATTCAATGGTCGAAGATGAACATACTGGATGAAGAAGGAAACGATCTGAATGCGAGCCTCACGTTCCAGATGGTGTTGTTCGAGGGCAGCTTCGACATTCAATTCGTTTACGGACCGATGAGCGGAGTGCGCGCGGATGGCTCGTCGGCGACTGTGGGAATCCAGAATCTGTCGCGCAGCGAGGCAATCGAAACCGGCTTTAACCACTCATTTTTGGCAGGCGGGCGCTTCGTCACATACTCGTTCCGCGACGGGCGGTATGCGTTTCCAGCGCCGTTCGTCGAAGACGGAGGGGCGCGAACCAACAACACGTCACAATTGAGCGCTTCCTGGACTTCGCCCGCGGGGGCGACCTTCACCGTGTACGAATATGCCATCGGAACCGCCCCGGGCCTTTCAGATGTCAGGTCGTTTGTGCACACAACCAACAATTCGGTTGTCGTCAACCAATTGACCCTTGAACCCCAACGGACCTATTTCTTTACCGTTCGCGCTTTGAATCCACCCACCGGCATGGTCGGGGCCGGCGTCGGAGTTTCTGACGGCATCACCGTGGATCCGTCGTTTCAGACGCACAAAACAATTGTTCCCGCCCTCGATCGGGCAGCGCCCCGAGGCCTGTTTTCGGGCATTGGACTGTTGGCGCGATCAGCAACAACAGCGGTGCTCACGATGATAAGCAGCGACGGAACGCCGCTTGCCGCTGCAGGCCTGCGAAATCCCCGGACAATCTCACTCGGGGCCGGACAGCACTATGCGCGATTGATTCCCGAACTTTTTGGAATCGACCCGCCGACTTCCGGAGGCTGGATTGAAATTGAGGCTTCGTCCGCCGACCTCGGCGTATACGTGGGCGAAGGCCGCTTGGATCGCCGAAGTCTCGACGGTTTCACGGCAAGAACGCCTGCTGGCAACTTCATCGTGATGCACCCCGGCCCAACTGGAGGCACGCAGGTTGACATGATCAATCCATCGTCACGACCGGCGTCGGTTACTATCACTCAAATGAGCGGCGTTGCCATCAACTTCCGAACGATTCCACCGCGCGGAGCGTTACGAGAAAACGTTCCTGGATTTTCTCGAGTAGACTCGTCTGAGCCGCTTGTCGCTATCGAAAGGCAGCAGGCTGCCGGCCCTAGTTTCGCATACGCCTGGCCGCAGCCCGTATCAAGCGCGGGATCGAACCTCACGATTCCTTACGGCATCACCGGCGCCGGATGGTCCACGACGCTGACGCTGGTCAACATTGGAAGCGCTGCGCTGAGCGCGACGGTCCGCTTCTCCGGCCGAACGCAGACGCTGACCATGCAGGCGAATTCGTCCCAAGCGATTGCCCTAAGAGAGTTCCTCCAGTTCAGCACGCAGGAAATTCGGACCGGGGCGATTCACGTGACCGGAAGCGAGCCAACTCTCCTTGCCGCTGCGCGAGTCGAAAACGGCGCCAGCATGGTGTTTTTCGAGCCGGGACGTTTTGACACGGACTTCTATTTCCCAATGGCGGCGCACGGAGCGCAGCAGTATACGACCGGGCTGAGTCTAGCGGCGGGGGACCAAGGCGCATCCGTGACGATCGAAGTCCACCATCCGTCGGGCGGACCTCCCAAGACGAACACGTTGACTCTTGGTCCGAATGAAGAAATCGACCGCGTGATCGATCAATTCGTGCCGAACGTCGGCGCGCAGCTCGGCGGCTATGTGCGAGTCCGTTCCGATCGCCCGATCTGGGCTCTGCAAATCATCGAAAACGACGACGACAGCGCTGTCGCGCCAGTCCCGGCGTTGTGAGGGGAATGGCATTTGGAGTATGATAACGTAAACATCGTAAGACGACGCCATACGCCATGCCCGAGACGTTGACAAAGAGCTTGAGAATCCCGCAAGAGGTGCTCAAAGAAATAGAACATGAGTTTCACGGCAGGGATTTTTCGTCCATAGCCAATGAACTCCTGGCCGAGGGGATCAAGATGCGGCGGTGTCCGGGGATTGTGTTTTCGGACAGCTCCAGCGGGTTCCGAACCGCACGGGTCGCTGGAACAGGAAACGACGTGTGGTTGATCATTGCCGCCTTTAAAGCAATGGAAGAAGACTGGGCTCGTTTGAAAAAAGCCTACCATTGGCTCACTGAGGAACAACTAAGGGCCGCAGTGAACTATTATCAGTGCTATCCGGATGAGATCGACAGACGGATTCAATCCAGCGAAACGATAACCTCCGAGACGCTCTACGAACGCTACCCCTTCATGCGACCGCACGATGAAGTATTATCTCGACGCCGACCTAAGTCCAATCATCGCGGAAATCCTTCGAAAACAGGGAGTCGACGCCGTCAGCGCCCACGATAACAACGCCGGCGACCTTTCCGATGAAGAGCACTTGAAACGCGCGGCGGAAAGCGGACGGTGTCTGGTCACCCGAAACCGCGATGATTTCAAGAATCTTACGGTGAGGTTCTTTCACGAATTCCGGAGCCACGCCGGCGTTCTGATCGCCCCCTTCAGCTATCCCCCGGACAACTTCTCGTGGATCGCGCGCGAATTGAAGGAATTTGCTCGAAACCGCCCGGACGGCTTGCCGCCCTACGCGTTCATGTTCCTTCCGCCTCCTCCCATTTCGAAGCGCCGTCGGCGGAAGCGAAGTCGCTGAATCAAGAGCGGGGCTACGTTACTCCTCCGCTTCTTCCTCTGCGCGGCCGGCCTTGGAGGCGGCGATAATCTTTTCCGCCAGGTGCGCGGGCACCTCATCGTAGTGGCTGAATTCCATGGTGTAACTGCCGCGCGCGCCCGTCTTGGATGTGAGATCCGATGCGTAGCTGAGCATTTCCGCAAGCGGCGCCTGAGCCTTAATGACGGTGCTGCGCCCCCGCACGTCCATTCCCTGGACGCGGCCGCGGCGGCTGTTGAGATCGCCCATCAAATCCCCGGCGAATTCTTCGGGCGCGACCACTTCGACATTCATCACCGGCTCCAGCAGAACCGGCTTCGCCTCCTTCACGCCTTTCTTGAACGCCAGCGATCCCGCGATCTTGAACGCCATTTCCGATGAGTCCACTTCGTGATAGGAACCGTCGTAAAGGACAACTCGGAAATCCACCGTCGGGTAGCCCGCCAACACGCCTTTCTGGCGCGCTTCAAGAATTCCTTTCTCGACCGCGGGAATAAAGTTCTTGGGAATTGCGCCGCCGAAGATCTCGTTCACAAATTCAAAGTCAGAGCCGCGCGGCAGCGGCTCCATGCGGATCTTGCAGTCGCCGTATTGTCCGTGGCCGCCGCTCTGCTTCTTGTGTTTGCCCTGGACGTCCGACTTGCCTTTGATCGTTTCCCGATATGGCACCTTGGGCGGTTTCAGCAGGACGTCCACGCCGTACCGCTTTCGCAGCCGAGCCACAGCGAGTTCGACGTGCATTTGACCTTGTCCGGAGAGGAGAAACTCTTTCGTCTGGGGCTCGCGCGTGTAACCCAGCCCGAGATCCTCATCCATCAGCTTGTGAATCGCCTGGCTGATCTTGTCTTCATCGCCGCGCGACTTCGGTTCGATGGCAAACGAGATGACGGGTTCGATCCATTTCACTGCCGGATAAATGATTTGATGCGCCTTGTCCGCCAACGTATCGCCGGTCGTCGTCTCCTTCAACTTCGCCACGGCGCCAATGTCGCCGGCGTGCAGCTTTGGGACCTGGACCAGGGTTTTCCCCTGCATCGCGGCGATTTGTCCGAAACGTTCAGCGGCGCTCTTGTTCACGTTGTACGGCTGGACTTCCGGAGTCAGAACGCCGGAGTAGACGCGGAACAGAGAGATGCGTCCGGTGAACGGGTCGGAGAAAGTCTTGAATACGAAGGCGGAGAAGTGCTCGTTATCGGCGATCTTCCGGCTGACTTCATTGCCCTGAACGTCCTTACCCTTTACTGAGGCGCGCGCCGCTGCGTCCGGGAGATAGCTCACAATGGCGTTCAACAACTGAGGCGCCCCGATGTTCCCCGTCGCGGATGTGAAGAGGACCGGATAGAGCTTGCCCTCGCCAATTTGTTTTTTAAGTCCGGCGACCAGTTCTTCGTTAGAGAGAGTTCCCGTATCGAAGAACTTTTCCATCAACTGTTCATCGCTTTCGGCCACCGACTCCACGAGCTTTTCCCGGAATTCCTGCGCCGCGGCGGCGAGATCGGCCGGTATGTCGGCCTCGGAGAACTTTGCGGTTCCATCGCCGGCCGAAATGAACGCCTTCATCTGCACGAGATCGACGACGCCCTTGAAGCTGCGTTCCTGCCCGATCGGAATCTGGATCGGGACGCACATGCGGCCGAGCATCTGATGAATGGATTCGAGCGAACGCTCGAAGCTCGCCGTGTCGCGATCCATGCGGTTGATGACGACGAGACGGGGCAGTCCAAATTCCTCGGCATAGGCCCAGGTTTTTTCGGTTTGAACCATGACCCCCGAAACGGCGTCGACGACGACAATGGCGGCGTCGGCGACGCGCAGCGCGCCGCGCGCTTCCTGAACGAAGGCCCCGAAGCCCGGCGTGTCGAGCATATTGATCTTGGTTTTATTCCATTCGCAGAACGCGAGCTTGGCCGAAATCGTAATCTTGCGTTCGATTTCTTCCTCGTCGTAGTCGGTCGGCGTATTGCCGTCTTCAACGCGTCCGAACCTGTTGACAGCGCCGGAATCGAAAAGGATTGCGGAAATCAGCGAGGTCTTGCCGCTCCCGCTATGTCCGACAAAGCCGACATTGCGGATATTCTTCGCCTCGTAGACGTTCACGGAACACTCCTGTTTGTCGGATTCAAAACCCTCAGCCTAGCACATTCATTCTTGAAAACACTACCCTGCGGCGGTAGGTTCAGCCGCATGGATCTGAGTGAAAGCGACAAGGCTCTCCGCATCGGCGTGGACGCAGGCGGCACGTTTACCGACTTCGTTGTCGCCCGCGGATCGGACATCAGGATCTTCAAGGTCTTCTCCACTCCCGCGGATCCCGCAGCGGCGGTCCTCGACGGGTTGGTCTCCTTGCTTCCTGCGAAACCCGACGTCATTCACGGCTCCACGGTGGCGACCAATGCGCTGCTCGAGCGCAAAGGCGCGCGCATCGCTCTTCTGACGACAGAAGGATTCGAAGACGTTCTGGCGATCGGCAGGCAGACGCGCCGGGAACTGTACAACATCTTCGTCGAGCGGCCTGCGCCGCTCGCGCCCGATGGACTGCGTTTTGGCGTGAGAGAACGGATTCTGTACGACGGAAGCGTCGAGCGGCCGCTGGACGACGCCCAGGTCGAACGCCTCGTGCAGGAGCTCCGTGAAGCGAACGTTGAAGCTGTGGCTGTGTCCCTGTTGTTTTCGTTCGCCAACGATGCTCACGAACGGGCGATCCGGAAAGCGCTCGAGCCGCTCGGCGCGCCGGTCTCTCTATCGTCGGAAGTACTCCCTGAATATCGTGAATACGAACGCACGTCGACAACCGTCATCAACGCCTACCTGACGCCGACGATGAGCCGGTACCTGAATCGCGTGCAGGACGGCCTCGGAAAATCTCCGCTCCGGGTGATGCAGTCCAACGGCGGCGCAGTTCAGGCGGCCGCCGCCGCGCGGTTTCCGGTGCGCACGATCCTTTCCGGTCCGGCGGGCGGCGTCGTCGGCGCATTTCACGTCGGTTCGGCCGGCGGATACACGCGGATCATCACGTTCGACATGGGCGGCACGTCGACAGACGTCGCGCTGTGTGACGGAAACGTCACCGTGACCCATGAGGGCGACATCGACGGCATGCCCGTCGGCATACCCATGATCGACATCCATACCGTCGGCGCCGGCGGTGGATCGATTGCGGAGCTCGACGCGGGCGGAGCGCTGAGAGTCGGGCCCCAAAGCGCGGGCGCAGATCCCGGTCCGATCTGTTACGGGCGTCAAGGAAAACATCTGACGGTTACCGACGCCAACGTGATTCTTGGACGCCTGCCCCCGCGCTTCTTCCTGGGAGGAAGCGTTTCGCTGGCCGTGGATCACATCCAGCCGGCCGTTCGAAAGATCGCATGGGCGCGTTCGTGGCCGCTTGAGGATCTGGCCCAGGGCGTCATCGATGTCGTCAACAGCAACATGGAACACGCCATCCGATTGATTTCGATCGAACGCGGCCACGATCCGCGAGACTTCACGCTGTTCTGCTTCGGCGGCGCCGGCGGTCTCCATGCGGCCGAACTAGCGCGATCGCTGGGAATCCCGCGCGTCGTCGTTCCGCCCTTTCCCGGCGCTCTATCCGCATTGGGATTGCTCCTTGCCGACGCGCGCAAAGACTACTCGCAATCGCTGTTGGTCCCGGCGCAAGGCTCCGAGCGCAAAATCCAGCGCGCGCTCCAACGGCTCCATCGCTCGGGATATCGAGACCTGCGCGCCGAGAACTTCAAACCGGACGAGATCGGGCATCGAGACTTCGTCGATTTAAGATACAAAGGTCAGTCCTACGAACTGACCGTCCCGTTGACGTCCACGTTCGTCGATGCTTTTCATAAGATGCATCAGCGCCGCTACGGCTATGCGGACCCGTCGAAGCCCGTCGAAGTCGTCAGCGTGCGGAGCGCGTTTTACGGCCGAGTCCGGAAGCCTAAAATTCGCAAGGCGCCTCGGGCGCGCGGCAAGGCGCGCCCCTTGGAATCTCAAGACGTCTACCTTGAAGGCAAGTGGCGTCGCACGGCTGTCTATGACCGGTCGGCGCTTGGCCGCGGGCGCAAAATTTACGGCCCTGCGATTATCGGCGAATACAGCGCCACAACGCTTGTGCCTGCGGACGTCGTTTGTGAAGTAGACGCAACCTTGAACTTGACGCTAACTCTCAGATAAGGAGGAATTGCGAAATGCGAATTGCGAAATGCGAATTGCGGGGTCGAGACTTGCCAAATTCGCAATTCGCAGTTCGCAATTCGCAATCCTCCGACCCCGTGCGTCTCCAAATCTTCAAAAGTCTCTTTCACGCAATCGCTGAGGAAATGGGTGCGGCGCTGAAACGAACCGCGTTTTCGCCGAACATCAAGGAGCGCAGAGACTATTCGTGCGCAATTTTCAATCGCGACGGCGAGATGGTCGCGCAGGGCGATCACATGCCGGTGCATCTCGGATCGATGCCCCTGTCGGTTCGCGCCGCAGTGCTGCACAGGAAGATCGGGCCGGGCGACATGGTGATTCTCAATGATCCGTATGCCGGAGGCACGCACTTGCCCGACATCACCCTCGTGTCCGGGGTGTTCGACAAAAACAGGCTGCGCTTCTATGTTGCCAGCCGGGCGCATCACTCCGATGTCGGCGGCATGTCGCCGGGCTCGATGCCGCTGGCTGAGGAGATCTATCAGGAAGGATTGCGGATTCCGCCGGTGAAGCTGATGTCGGCGGGCGCGGTTAACAGGGACGTCTGGGATCTGCTGTTGTACAACGTCCGGACGCCCGTGGAACGTGAAGGCGACCTCGCCGCGATGCTGGCCGCCAACCGCACCGGGGAGCGGCGGCTGATGGAAGCCATCGGCAAATACGGCTGGTCCGAGGTGCGCCGTTACGTCGCCGAACTCCTCAATTACAGCGAACGCATGACGCGTCTCGCCATCCGCGGCATTCCGCCCGGAGACTACGCCGCCGAAGACTTCCTCGATGACGACGGGATTTCAGGCAAGCCCGTGCGAATATCCGTCCGCGTCCGGATCCGGGGAGACCGGGCCGTCGTCGATTTTTCGGGCTCGGATCCTCAGACGGCCGGGAGCGTCAACGCCGTTTACGCGATCACCGCGTCGGTCGTGTTCTACGTGTTTCGCACGCTGGTGGATCATCCGATTCCCTCCAACGCAGGGGGCATGCGCCCGATCGAGATCATCGCGCCGGAAGGAACGATCGTGAATGCCAGGCCTCCCGCCGCTGTCTGCGGCGGCAACGTCGAAACGTCGCAGCGGATCGTCGATGTTCTTTACAAATGCCTGGCCGCGGCCTTGCCCGGCAAGATCCCTGCGGCCAGCCAGGGAACCATGAACAACATCACGTTCGGCGGAATCGATCCGCGCTCCGGCGAACGCGTTGCGTACTACGAGACTGTGTGCGGAGGAATGGGCGCCCGCCCCAACAAGGACGGAATATCCGGCGTTCACACGCACATGACGAACTCCATGAACACGCCCGTCGAAGCCTTTGAGCACAGCTATCCCGTTCGCGTACTGCGCTACGGCTTCCGAAAGGGATCCGGCGGCGCCGGACTGCATCGCGGAGGCGACGGCGTGGTGCGGGACATCCAGTTCCTGTCGCGCGCCCAAGTCACTTTGCTGTCGGACCGCCGAAAGTTTCAACCCTATGGGCTGTGTGGAGGCCGGCCCGGGCAGCCGGGACGCAACGTCGTGATTCGAAACGGCGGCCGAGTCGAAGAGCTGCCGTCGAAATTCACAACTTGGGTCGAGCCCGGCGACGTGCTGTCGATTCAGACGCCCGGCGGCGGAGGCTGGGGCCGCAGCGAGTAGGGTGTTCGAATTTTCTGCCCGTTGGAGGACTACGCTATTCTGAAATTAGCGCGCTCTATGAAAGTGTGGGCGAATGCCGATTAGTGGAGTTTCTGACCCCTGCCGCCTTCGGCGGCAGCAAGGCCTTTTCTCCCCCTTTGAGGGGGAGAGCCGCCGAAGGCGGCAGGGGGTCAGGAGGCGTCTTGCTCAGCTATGGAAGACTCCAAGCGATACGAAATCCGCAAATATGCTGTGGCGCTGACGGCCTTCGCGATCGACGTAATCCTGCTGATCTACGCGCTCGCATCCGGTCTGACATTCCGTCTTCGCGACTTCGCCTCGAGCGTCAGCGCGTCTCCCTGGATGGCAGTCTTCGTCTATGTCGCCGTTCTCAGCGGCGTTATGAAACTCGTTCATCTTCCACTCAGCTTCTATTCCAGCTACATCGTCGAGCATCAATTCGGTCTTTCGCGATTGACTCTGCGGCGATGGCTGCGAGATCAGATCGTCGGCCTTGCGGTCGGATTTCCTCTCGCGGTCGCGGCGGCGGAGGTGGTCTATTACCTCATACGCGCAGCGCCGGAGCGATGGTGGGCGTATGCCGCGACGGCGTTCGTGGCTTTTGCTGTGGGGATGGCCAACCTCGCGCCCGTCGTGCTGCTGCCTTTATTCTTCAAGTTCAAACCCGTTGAAGACAGCGGCCTCCAGCGGCGGCTGGAACGGCTGGCGCGCAGGACACAGACGCGCCTGTGCGGAGTCTTCGAGTGGTCGCTAGGCGAAAAGACGCGGAAAGCGAACGCGGCCGTCGTCGGTTGGGGAAACACGCGGCGGATCATCGTTTCGGACACGCTCCTCGCCAATTTCACGCCGGAGGAGATCGAAGTCATTATGGCGCATGAGCTGTGTCACCACGTCAAGCGCCACATTTGGCAGGCGATTGCCATTCAAAGCGCCCTCGCGTTTCTGGGCTTTTATCTCGTCGCAGCGGCGCTCGGCCGTTTCTCCGACGCATTCGGCTTCGCCGGTCCGGCTGATATTGCAAATCTGCCATTTATGTTGCTCATCGCAAGCGCACTCTCGGCGATTGCGCTCCCGGGTCTGAATTGGTTTTCAAGGCGTCTCGAGACCGACGCCGATCGTTACGCACTCGATGTGACAGGCGATTCGCTCGCGTTTGTTTCAGGGATGGAAAAGCTGGCGCGGCTGAATCTGGCGCGCGTCTCTCCGAACCGGATTATCGAGTTCATTTTTTACAGTCATCCGTCGATCGAGAAGCGCATCCGGATGGCGGCGGATCGCGTCGGGCAGAGCGCGTAAGACGGCGAGACGCCGCGGTGTGCTAGAATGCGCGGTTTCTATGGTCTCTCCTGATTTTTATCGTCAGATCATGTCGAACTGGGGAACCGGCGTGACCGTCGTGACGACGCAAACCCCGGACGGTTCTCCATACGGCCTGACGGTCAGTTCCTTTACCTCCGTGTCGCTCGACCCGGTGCTCGTTCTCGTATGCCTCGACAATCGGCTCAGCGGACTCCAATATTTCAAGGACTCGAAGAAGTTCGGCGTGAGCATTCTGTCCGAATCTCAGGAGGACGTCTCCCGTTTGTTTGCGAAGAGAGACGCCGTTCGCCCTACCGATGTGTACTTTGAAGGGAAAATGGGGAATCCCTTGATCCGAAGCGCGCTGGCCGCGCTGGAATGCGAGACTTTCGCCGTGTATCCCGGAGGCGATCACATCATTCTTGTCGGCCGCGTCCAGGAAGCGGAGCTTCTCGAAGCGAGCGCCGGCAAGAAGCCTCTGTTGTACTTTCGCGGCAAATACGAACGGCTGGCGTAGTTCGGGCTTCAAAGACCGACCGCAACCCTGGGGATATGCGGGTTGATGCGGGAGACTACCTCGTAGGCAATAGTTCCAATTCTTTCCGCAAGCTCCTCTGCGCGGATTTCCGCTTTACCTTGACGGCCGAGCAGCACCACTTCGTCATCCGGTTGAGCATTGGCGTCGGTGACATCGAGGATCATCATGTTCATGGCCACGCGTCCGATGACGGGAACAGGCCGGCCGTGAATCAGAGCGCGCCCGCCGTTCGACAGCTTGCGGTCGTAGCCGTCGTAGTAGCCGACAGGGACAACCGCAACTCTGGTCTGCCGGCTGGCCTGAAAGGTGAGACCGTAGCCGACGTATTCGCCGGGCTTGATGGTTTTGATCTGAACGACGCGGGTTTTCCACGTCAGGATGGGGCTGAGAGCAATGTGGCGGCCTCTTTCCCGAGCCGCAATCTGCGTTTCACGCGAAGGCCAGACGCCGTAGGCGCCGATGCCGAGCCGGATCATCGTGAAACCGGTTTCGGGATAAAGCAATGCGCCAGCCGTCGCGGCGGCATGGATGTGCCGGGGATGGACGCCGGCGGTCTCGAGAATCCCCAGCGCGTTATGAAAACGTTGGAGCTGCAGTTGAGCGAAAGAAGGGTCGAGCGTGTCTTCGATGTTGGCGAAATGCGTGTAGGCGCCTTCGATATCGAGCCCGGGCATCGATCGGACCCGGCTTGCAAACTCCGGCAGTTCGTCCAGTGGGATTCCCTGGCGATGCGTTCCCGTCTCGATCTTTAGATGGATATGCGCCGCCTTGTTCATGCGCTGCGCCGCTTGTGAGAGCGCAGCCGCAACGTCGAGGCGATAGACGACCTGACGGAACTCGCGCCGCACGACGTCTTCGAGATGCTCTGCTTGCGTATGACCTAGAATCGCGACGGGCTTGCTGATTCCAAACCCGCGGACGGCCAGAGCTTCCTCGATCGAGTTCACTCCCAGCCAATCCGCGTGGTCTGCGGCGACGGGCGCGACGACGTCCAGGCCGTGCCCATATGCATTGGCTTTCACGACCGCCATGATGGACGTTTGCTCAGGAATGATCGCGCGGAACGCTTGAATGTTTCTTCCGAGCGCAGCGACGTCGATCTCAACCCACGTGAGCATGCTGCATGATTATTTCACAGGGCCGTGGCTGGGGTGGGGGATGCCGCTTTTGCGGATGAAAAATGAGAATTGATTAGTGAGTAATGATTAATGTGCTTGGCAAATCTAAGATTTTTCAAGCGCATCAATCATTAATCACTAATCAATTCTCAATTCTCATTGGCGGCGGTCGGTCAGTTCAGCGGCGGAGCATCCAACGCCAGGAAGAATAGCCGTCCAGGGCGCGGCGGCCCCGCGTCCGTCAGTCGCGGAAGGACCCCCTGAGACTGCGATGACGCTGGTGGCGACCCACTCCTCGCCGCTGACGCTTCCGGTCTTCAGCAACGCGTCGTTCACCTGCCGCGGTTGCTGCCCTGCCGCAAGCGAGGCGGCGATGAATATCACTGCAATGCACAAAGGACGCACTCTCGACGCGATTCGCATCAACTTCGCGCGCCTACGTTCGAGCAGAGGGGTCATTCATCCGCGTAATCTGCGGCTAACCCGACCCACAACGCTATTTCTTTGCATCTTCTACTTTGCGTTAGCGGGCGCCGTGCAAGCCCAGTTCGCAGCGTCCTTCAGGTCGCCTGTTCCCTTGTATTCGGCGTATTGAGGATACGGACACAGTGGACGCGTCAGAGTTCCTGCGTTGTTCCGGCCCATAATCTGATCCGGGGCGACGCCTTTCTCGACCCACTGCTCCAGAGCGCCAATCGAGTCGAATGTGTTTACGCCCGGCCCTCCGCCGCAATGTCCCATGCCGGGAACCATGAACACGCGCAGCCAATCGCTTTGGTTCTTGCCCATCTTGTTGAGGACGGCGTCGTAGTACCAGATCGTTGTCTCCGGCGTGATTCCGGTATCGGACCAGCCGTGCGTGATCAGCAGCTTTCCGCCGCTGGCTTTGAACCGGCTGAGGTCGGGATCCACGGCGTCGACGTAGCCGATCTTTTCGTCGAGGATTTTCATGTCGCGATCCAGGTCGAAGTTGCGCCAGTCGACATTCGGATCGTTGTATGCAATGCGCACGATGTCAAACGTGCCGCCCGGCCCCTGATTGCCGCCGCGCGTCGCCGGAATCGGATTGCCGAGGGCCTGGCCGGAGAAAATCAGTTCGCCCTTTGAATTCCTCACGCCTCCATAGAACGTTTCCACTGTCTTAAGTTGCGGAGCGGTGAGGCAGGTCGCATCATCCTTTCCTGCCGGACAAAGCAGTTTGGAAAAATCCACCTGACATTGACGCGGATTGTTGAGAAAACCTTCCTTCAGCGTGTCGCACGTGTTCATGACCATCTGGTTCACGAGCGACGCCTTTTCGGCCGAAAGGTTTCCTTCCGGACGGCGTATCGCGTCGATGCTTCGAGCGATTCCTGCGGTCCACATATGAATGTGGCGGTTGGCCAGAGATCCGGCGATGATACCGTCATAGTCATCGGGATATCGTTGGGCTTCCATCAAGGCCATGCGTCCGCCGGTCGAGCATCCTTTGAAGTACGAATACTGGGGGCTCCGGTCATAGAAAGCCTGAATGATCTGCTTCGCCTTGACTGTCATTTCATGCGTGGAACGATACGCGAAGTCGATCATTTTTTCCGGATGGCCGATGGCCCAGGCGCCGCCCTGCTCCTGATGACCGGTATCCGTGCCGGCGGTCGCGTAGCCGAGACGCAACGCTTGAGGCATTTCATTCGTGACGCCCTGGATGGATCCCGCGAATCCGCCGTTGCCGACGCCCATGAACTTCCCGTTCCAGCTCTGAACCGGCATCCACAACTCCATATTGATGAGCGAATCCGAACTGGGCGTCAGCGTCATTCGAACGCGGCAATGTGCGGGAATGTTGGCTGGAGGCGGCGCGGGAGCGCCGCCCCGCCCGCCGCGTCCGCCCCGCGCGGGAGGAGGCCCTTCGGGTATGACTTCGGCGCTGGTGATGGTCGCATCCGAGAACTTGAGAGCGGTGAGCTGGTCACACGGGGTCGGCGCTAGAGCCGCCCCCAGGAGCATCAACATCAGGCTGCCGATCATGATGTCTTTCCTTCTCCACCGGATGAGAATTGAAAATTGATTAGTGATTAATGATTAATGTCCTTGGCAAATCTAAGATTTTTCAAGGACATTAATCATTAATCACTAATCAATTTTCAATTCTCATCCGGATCTTTTTAATCTTTTTGCGATCCTACTGCTGCCCGCGAGCGCCGCGTCCGCCTCGGCCTCCAGGACCGCCCTGCGCCGGCAGCGCAAAGGCGACGAGCTGCGCGCCGGTTTGCGCCTGGGCGTTGCCCGCCACGGCGAATACGATGAACTGGCGCCCCTGATGCATGTAGGTCATTGGCAGCGCGGTCATCGGTCCGGGAATTTGCGTCTGCCAGACGTCGGCGCCGGTGGCTTTGTCGTAGGCGTGGAAAACGGCGTGGCCGCCCGAGCCTTCGCCGGCGAAGAGCAGCGTTTTGGTAACCAGAAGCTGAGCCTGTGAAGGACTCCCGGTCTTTGGAATATTCACTCCTTGAAGCGCGGGATTGTTCTTGACGCTCGCCGGAGTATCCCCGTTCGGAATCTGCCAGGCGATTTCGCCTTTGTTCATGTTGTACGCCGTGATTCGGCCATAGGGCGGTTTGAGCAGACGCAGTCCCTGAACTGTGAGATTGCCTTGAGCCATCGTGTAATCGGAATCCAGTTCCTCGGTCGGATTTTCACGCTTATTCAGCCCAATGACTGCAGGCGTCGTCGTCGAGCCGACGTAAACGAAACCCGTTTCCGGATCTGCGGCGCCGGATTGCCAGTTCGCGCCGCCTCCCAATCCCGGAGCAACGATCGTGCCGCGCTTCCCTCCCGTAGCGAGAGTGCCGGGCGTGTAGATCGGTCCGATCTTGTATTGCTCGATCAGCTTGAGCGCTTCGGCGCGCAGCGCGGGCGTGAAATCGATCAGGTCGTCGGCGGTGATTCCCTGGACGTCGAACGGCGGCGGTTTCGTGGGTATGGGCTGCGTCGGGGATGTCCACTCGCCGGGAACATCGGTTTGAGGCACGGGCCGTTCCGGCATCGGCCAGACCGGCTGTCCCGTCACTCGGTCGAATACGTACGCGAACGCTTGTTTCGTCAGTTGAACGACCGCGCGGATCGGCTTTCCGTCCACATTGATGTTGAGCAGAATCGGGTGCGGCGGCATGTCGTAGTCCCAGATGTCGTGATGAACGAGCTGCTGGTACCAGATCATCTTCCCGGTCTTGATGTCGAGACAGACAAGAGAGTCGGAGTAAAGATTGTTGCCGGGACGATGCCCGCCGTACACGTCGTTCGTAGCGGATTCGATGTTCAAATACACGCGTCCGAGCTCGGGATCCGCGGAGAACGGGCCCCACACGCCTGCGTTTCCGGTGTATTCCGCCGAGCCGTTCTCCCACGTTTCGTAACCTGGTTCGCCTTTGCGCGGGATGGTATGAAAGACCCAGAGCTTCTTTCCCGTGCGGACGTCGAACGCCAGGACGTCGCCTTTCACGTTCGACTTGCCGACGTTTCCTCCCGGCCTTAAGGCGGGACCGACGACGATCACGTCATTTGAAACGACCGGCGGCGAGCTGTTGCCGATTCTTCCCAGCGGATCCAGACGGCCGTCGAGATCGAGCTCCTTGAAGAGGTCGACGATTCCGTTCTGACCGAAGCCCTGCACCGGGACGCCCGTCTTCGCGTTCAGCGCGACGAGCTGGAATCCCGGCGTCACCACGATGATGCGCTCGTCGGCGCCGTTCGCCCAATACGCGACGCCCCGATGCACTTTGCGCGGCGCCTGATCGAAGCGCGCGCCCTCGTTGGGTCTCCAGGTCCACAGCGTTTCGCCGGTTCCGGCGTCGGCCGCGACGACGGTGCGGCGCGGGCCGGCGGTGAAGTAAAGGACGCCGTTCACCATGAGCGGAGTCGTCTGGCTCGTTCTGGTTTCGTTGGCTGTCCCGAAATTATCGAACTTCCAAGTCCAAGCGACTTGCAGGTTGCTGACGTTGTCGCGATTGATCTGATCCAGCGGCGAGTAACGCGTGCTCGCTTCCTCAGCGCCGTAAGCCCGCCATTCTCCGTTCTTGGCGCCCTGTTGACCTGCTCCAGGAAACGCCCACACCATTACGATGATCAGTAGTCCAAGCAAAGCTTGCCACACCGGTCGCCCCATTGCTATATCCTCCGAAAACTGTATCCTTCACCCACCGAGTTTCTGGGGACGGTATACCGATCCGCGCCGGCTGTCAATCGAAACGCCCTCTCTCATTGGAAGGCGGCGCGAACGCGCCGGGTGAGGTTGCGTTATGCTGGTAGAAGATTCATGACTCTGACCGAAGTCGCAGGGCCTCCCATCGCGGAAGAGATCTCCGAGCGATGGATTTTTGATCGCATCGAAAAGTGGGCCGCTGAGCGTCCCGATAAGATCGCTTTCGCTGTTGATCACGCCGATAGGGTGGAGGAACACCGCTACCCCGACGTTCTTCATGACGCCGGCCGGATCGCCGCCGCGCTTCAGGCGCATGGCGTACATCGTGGGGACCGCGTCGGCATCGTGATGGAGAACATCCCCCAATGGGTTTTTGTCCTCCTCGGTTCGATGCAGTTAGGGGCCGTCGCCGTCCCGCTGGCGACGGCGTGGCCGGAGTCTGCACTCGAGCGCGTTGCGAAACACGCCGGCTGCAAGGTCATCTTTGCAGACAGTCCCAACGCCTATAAAGCTTGCAACGCTGCGGCCGGAATCGGCGCCTGCGTCGTCGTATTCAACGGAAATGAAGCGCGGGCTGTGCCGTGGGACGCCTTTCTCAGCTCGGGCGGGCCGGCGCCTCCGCCGGCTCTAGGCCGCGCGGACGAAACGGCCATCCTGATTTACACGTCCGGAACGACGGGCGATCCAAAAGGAGTCCAGCTCACAACACGCAACCTTGTATATGAGCTGCAGGGCGTGATCGAGTCTCTCGAGATCTCCGATGATCATCGGATTCTTTCAGTGCTGCCTTTCTCCCATATCCTGCCCCTCATCGCCAACGGGCTCGGGCCGCTGTGCGTCGGCGCCGCGGTCGTCTTTCTTTCGAGCATTTCTCCGCAGCGCATCATCGATGCGTTTCACAAGCATCGCATCACGTTGTTCATCTGCGTGCCGCAGTTTTTCTACATGCTGCACAAACGGATTTTTGAACAGGTCCAGTCGCAGCCGCTTCCGATGCGGATTGCGTTTCGATCGATGTTCCGGATTGCGGGCCGGATCGCCAGCCCTTCCTTCAGAAGGAAACTCTTCAGCCGCATCCATCAAAGAATCGGTCCGGACCTGCGGCTGTTCGCCAGCGGCGGCTCCCGCTTTGACGCCCGCGTCGCCGAGGATCTCAGCCGCCTGGGCTACACCGTGCTGCAAGCATACGGTCTGACAGAGACAGCCGCCGCAGCAACCGCGACGCCGGCTCGGCAGAACGTCATCGGCACGGTCGGCAAGCCGATCCGTGGCGTGTCTCTCCGAATCGATTCGCCCGGCGCCGATGGAATCGGCGAAGTGTGGATCCGCGGCCCGATCCTGATGAAGGGCTATTACCTCAACGAAGAGGAAACGCGCCGCGTCATGCCTGACGGCTGGCTGCGCTCCGGCGACCTCGGCTACATCCGGCCGGATGGAAACCTTGTCATCACGGGACGCAGCAAAGACGTGATTGTGCTGGCCAATGGCAAGAACGTGTACCCGGAGGAAGTCGAAGCGCATTATGCACAGTCGCCGTTCGTGAAAGAGATTTGCGTGATGGGCGCGCCGGAGGCGCCGGGATCGCCTTCCGGCGAAAGGCTGCATGCCGTCATCGTTCCAGACATGGACGAATTCAGGCGGCGCGGCCAAACCGCAATTTCCGAAACGGTCCGCTTTGAGATCGAAGGCTTGTCCAAGCAGCTTCCGTCTTACCAGCGGATACTGTCGTATTCGATTCGCAACGAACCTCTCCCGCGGACTGCAACGCGCAAGTTGAAACGCTTCGAGATTCAAAGGGACGAGCTGGAACAACGCCGCGCCGCCGCCGCGCCGCAAGCCGAGGCGGATCACGCTGTCTTTCATGAAGGAGTTGGGTCTGTGGTCGCCGAGCTCGTTCGCGAAATCAAACCGGATGCAAGTCCGTTGGATACATCTACGAATATCGAGCTCGATCTCGGTTTCGATTCGCTTACGCGCGTAGAGCTTCTGGGCGAGGCCGAGGCTCGCCTTGGCGTTTCCGTCGAGGAAACGGAAGCCGCTTCGATTTACACGCTCGGCGAACTGGTGGAGGCCCTGACTCGAGCGCGCAGCGGAGAAGCAGGCCGCGGCCGAAAATGGAAAGAAATTCTGGCGGCCCCGCCGGCCGCCGAGCTTGAAAACCATGAGGTGTTTCGAAGGGGGCCGATCACCAAGCTTGCAGGTTGCCTCTTGGTCAAGACGGTTCGCCTTCTGGCCCTCGTGTTGTTCCGCCTGCGGGCGGAAGGCCTGGAGAAACTGCCTCGCAGGCTTCCTTTCCTGATTTGTCCGAACCATGAGTCTTTTCTCGATGGACCGCTCTTGGCGTCTGTTCTTCCGAAGCGTGTGATCGACAACATTTTTATTCTCGGCTACAGCACGTATTGGGAAGGACCGTTCATGAGCCGGCTCGGGCGGTTTCTGGCGATTGTTCTCATCGATCCGAATGTGAATCTGCTTCGCGCGATGCAGGTAGGCGCCGCCGGGCTTCGGAAGAAGCGCGTCCTGCTGGTGTTTCCCGAAGGGACGCGTTCGATCGACGGCCGCGTCCAGGAGTTCAAGAAAGGGGCGGCCATTCTCGCCTGCGAATTGGGAGTCCCTGTCGTGCCTGTCGGCGTCCAGGGCAGCTTTGAAGCCTGGCCGCGCGCCGGACGCTTTCGGTTGCATCCCATCACATTCGCATTTGGCGATCCTATCGAGCCCAGTCAATTCATGAACGCCGCCGATCCCCATGCGGCGCTGACGGACGCAATGAGACGCGAAGTAAGGCGTCTTGCAAAAGACTTCGATTAAGAGAGACACTGCAGTGTAGGCGCGGTCTATGAAGGCGTGAACAAATCGACGCGAGGCATTCTGACCCCCTGCCGCCTTCGGCGGCTCTCCCCCTCGAAGGGGGAGTAATGGCCGTGCCTTGAGAAGCGTTTACTCCCCCTTCGAGGGATTTGTTCGCACCTTCATAGACCGCGCATCAGTGTAATCTGAGGCTAAAGTCCTTGCGCGTTTGTAACTTCTGTGCCTTCGAGTTCGTAGAAGCTTTTCAAAGCCTCATCGAGAGGATTCATGTCCGAACGAAAATACCGGCAGCGTGGATATCAGGATTCTGACCGCGACCGCCCACAGCAAACGAAACCAAAGCCGACCGGACCGAAGGGTTCGCGGGAAGGACCGCGGCCCATTCAAATGCCGGGTTTCCAGGAAGTGCTGCGTTGTGCGATGTGCGGCGCCGTGGCCTCGCCGTTTGACGAAATCACAGTGGAGAGCCAGTGCCCGAAATGCAAGGCGGACTTGAGGACCTGCAAGAACTGCCGTTTCTTTGATACGAGCGCCCGCTTCGAATGCACGCAGCCGATTCCCGAACGCATCACCAAGAAAGACGTCCGCAACCAGTGCGAATTCTTCATCGCTCGCACTTCCATCGAGCGAGAGACGCGGGACTCCGGCGGCGGCGCCCCGCGTCCTTTGGACCCGCGCAGCGCCTTTGATAATCTCTTCAAGAAATAAAACGCCTTTGACGAGGAGGATCTATGGGACGACGCACCCCGCTGATTCTTGCGGCGGTCCTGCTTGCGTCTAGCGGCCTGCTCTGGGCGGCAGACGTCAAGATCACAGTGAAAGAATGGGACGTTACGCCGCGTTCGCATCCGCACGATCCCGAACCAGGACCCGACGGCGCCGTCTGGTGGACGGGGCAGAATTCCAACACGATCGGCCGGCTGGATCCTGCGACGGGCAAGTTCCAGGAATGGACGATGAAAACCCCTGCATCGGGTCCACATGGATTGGTCCTGGATGCAGAAGGCAACGTCTGGTATACGGGGAACCGCACCGCCCACATCGGCAAGTTGAACCCCAAGACCGGCGAGATCACGGAATACAAGATGCCCGATCCCGCCGCCCGCGATCCGCACACGCCGATCTTCGACAAGAAAGGGACGCTCTGGTTCACAGTGCAGCAAGGCAACTTTGTGGGTAAGTTGGATCCGAAGACCGGCGCCGTCACATTGAAGCAGTCGCCGACGCCGAACTCTCGCCCATACGGCATCGTCGTCGATTCAAAGGGGACTGTTTGGTATTGCATGTTCAACACGAACAAGCTGGCCAGCATCAACCCGGACACATTCGAAATACGGGAATATGTACTGCCTGAAGGCGCGCGGCCGCGCCGCTTGACCGTAGCCGCGGATGATCGCATCTATTACTCGGACTATGCGCGCGGATACCTGGGGCGGCTCGATCCCAAGACCGGTAAAGTCGATGAATGGGCCTCGCCGGGCGGCCCGAAGTCGATGCCCTACGGCATTGCGGCTTCGCCAAACGGGATGATCTGGTACAGCGAGTCCGGCGTTCAACCCAACACCATCGTCGGCTTCGATCCGAAAGACAATACCTTCGTCAAAGCGCCCGTCCCGTCCGGCGGCGGAGTTCTGCGGCACATCGTCTACAAATACGGCAAGCTCTACATCGCCAGCAGCGGCGTCGACAAAGTCGGATTCGTGGAGTTTTCGCCGTCACAGGGAGAGTGAGGGGAATTTCGGATTGCGGAATGCGGATTTCGGGTTTGGTTTCTCAAATCCGAAATCCGCATTCCGCAATCCGAAATCTCCTTGGTGTTAAGCTGAACTGTTAGATCCAATGAGAGGAGCTAATCCATTTGAATGGAGATCGCCTGAAACTAGCGGTATTCATTGATTTCGACAATATTGAGATCGGCGTTAAAAGTACGCTGAATCGTCACTTTGACGTGGGGACCGTGCTCGAGGCGATCAAGGAACGCGGAGAGGTCGTCACCAAGATTGCTTATGGCGACTGGAAGCGGGCGGGGGAACACAGCCGCAGCATGACGCAGCATGCCATCCAGATGGTCCAGCGCAACCTGACGCCTGGCGGAGACAAGAACGGCGCCGACATCAACCTCGCGCTCGACGCTCTGGAGATGGCGTTCACGCGCAACCACATCAATGCATTCGTGATCGTCGGCGGCGACAGCGACTTCATCGCCCTGGTCGAAAAACTTAAGCAATACGATAAGAAAGTACTGGTCGTCGGCGGAAGATCGTTTACCAGCGCCATCCTTCAGAAGAACTGCCATGAATTCATTGCCTATGAAAATCTGATCGCTCCGCAGACCGCCGCCCGACGTCCTACCGAGCGAACGCGCGTCGCGGCCGCCGGCGACTCGAATCTCTCCAAGGCGTTCCCGCTGGTCCGGCGCGCGCTGAAAGTGTTGTCGGATCGCGAAGTGTCGCCACAGCTCGGGCTGCTCAAGAGCACCCTGCTTCAACTGGATTCCACGTTTACCGAGCGCGATTACGGCGCCAGCACGTTCCGGGACTTCATCGAAAAGATGGCGGCGGCGGGCTATGTGAAGCTGAAGCAGGTCGACCGAAGTCTACTCGTGGAATTGATCGAGTCAGAGGGCGTTGCGGACGAAAGAGATAGGGAAGAAACGCCGCGCGATTCTGTTCAGGCGCCTTCGGAAACTGCGGCTGCGGCGGCGCCGCGAGGGCCGTCGCCGGCTCAAGTGGAAGAAGGCGTCCGCACGCTTCAGGACGTCTTCCAGAACGCGCAAGTCGTGCCGCACTGGCCGATGTATTTGCGCAATGTGAAGCAGTATGTGAAGAACGCCTCCCCGACTTTCGATGAACGCCGGTTCGGTTTCACCACGTTTCTCGAAGCCGTTCGCGCCGGACAGCGCGCCGGTCTGTTCCGGCTCGAACGAAACCGGCAGGGAATTCTGCGGGTGTTTCCGGGAAGCCAGTTGAGTCCGGCTGCAACGCCGGCGCAGGCCAGCGAACGGCAACCCGCGATGGAAGAGGCGGCGGCTGTCGCTGAAGTTGAAATGGCCGCGGCAGTCGAAGAGCCGGGTCCGGTTGTGGAAGCTGAGCCGCAGGTCAGCGAAGCCGCCGCCGCGGAAACTCCTCCGGTCGAACAGCCGGAGGCGCCTGCTGAATTTGCGCCGGCTGCAGAAGAAAAGCCGGTGCGGAAACGGCGTGGCGCAGCTAAGAAGACTGCCGCCGGAACTACTCGCACGACTGCCCCTAGACGGTCACGGAAGAAGTCTTCGGATGCTGGATCGGAGCCGGGCGCGTGACCCCCTGCCGCCTTCGGCGGCTCTCCCCCTCGAAGGGGGAGAAAAAGCCTTGCTTGGCCGCGGGGCGTCAGAAGTCCGCCACGTCAATCCGAGCTTGACGCGAACCTATAGCCGACGCCGTGGACCGTTTGAACGTAGGCGGGCTGCTGAGGCTGAGGCTCAATCTTTTCGCGAACACGACGCACATACACGTCGACGCTGCGGGGGGTCACCGTACGATCATTGCCCCACACGCGGTCCAGCAACTGATCGCGCGAAAACACCATTCCGGGATGAGACGCCAGATAGTGCAGCAGCCGGAACTCCAGCGCGCTCAATTCGACGGGACGCCCGTCGATGCTCACGGTGTGCGCCGCGGGATCGATTGAAAGCGGGCCGCGCTGAAGCGTCAAACGCTGCGGCGCCGGTTCATGCCTCCGCAGGAGCGCACGAACGCGGGCGACCAGTTCGCGCATGCTGAACGGCTTGGTGACGTAGTCGTCGGCGCCCAGTTCCAGGCCCACGACGCGGTCGGCTTCCTCGCTGCGGGCCGTCAGCATCAGCACCGGCGTTGCGGCGTACTTGTCATGACGACGAATCTGACGGCAGATTTCCAGACCGTCCATGCCGGGGAGCATTAAATCCAAGATGATTAAATCCGGCTCATCTCGCCGCATCTCCGCCAGAGCCACGCTGCCGTCGGTGGCGTAGTTCACACGAAAGCCTTCTTTTTCCAGGTTGTATTTGAGCAGCTTGATGAGGTCGCGTTCATCTTCGACGATCAGAATCTTCTTCGACATGGCGCTCACAGGAAATCACAAACAAAGGCTCCGGTCCGTGAAATTTCGGTGAAATGTTCGCAATGACAAGTTCCGAAGTGTTCACCGGCAGTTCACCAAAACGTCACATTGCTTCGTTTATGCTGGCCCCATGACGAGACGATTGTTGATTTGCATAGCCGTGGCGCTGTTGGGAGGCTGCGGCGCCCCGGATCCGAACCGGCAGACGATTACGATAAAGGGTTCCGATACGATGGTGTTGTTGGGCCAGCGTTGGGCCGAAGTGTACATGAAGAAAAAGCCTTCGACCGTTATTCAGGTTACCGGCGGCGGCAGCGGAACCGGAATCTCTGCTCTCATCAACGGGACCACTCAGATCTGCCAGTCGTCGCGTCCGATGAAGCCTGAAGAGAAGCAACAGGTTCGCGAAAGACGGAACGTCGATGTGCACGAAATCCCCGTCGCGCTGGATGCGCTGGCCATTTATGTCAACACAGAGAACCCCATTGAGTCCTTGACTCTGGATCAGGCTTCGAAGATTTTCCGCGGGCAGATTACCAACTGGAAGGACGTTGGTGGGCGTGACGCCAACATTGTTCTTTATGGGCGGGAGAACAACTCGGGGACTTACGTGTACTTCAAGGAGCACGTTCTCGGCAACGCCGACTTCGCGGAACGGTACCAACCCTTAAGCGGGACGGCCGCGGTAATCAACGCGGTCACGAAGGATGCGCTCAGCATCGGTTACGGAGGCATCGGCTACGGCGAAAACGTGAAAGCGGTTCTGGTTGCGCGCGACGCGTCCAGCCCGCCAGTCAAACCTACGATGCAAAACGTTCTGGACAATAGTTACCCGATCAGCCGGCAATTGTTCTGGTACACCGCGGGCCCGCCGGCGGGCGCCGTTAAAGAGTTCACGGATTGGGTGTTGAGTCCAGAGGGGCAAGAGGTCGTCTCCGAAGTCGGGTACTATCCACTGCCGCCTGCAACGGGTTCTCAATGAAGGAGGCGCTGCCGATTCCCGGCGTTCTGAAACCCTCAACCGGCCCTTCGGGACGCCCTCTCCCCGGGGGAGAGGGCGTCAATCCGAAGTCGACTCTCCGGAGTCTACGGCGGCGCCGGATCGCGGACCGGCTTGCGGAGAAGCTGATATTTCTCTTCGCGCTGATCGCCACCACCGTTATTTTTCTCATATTCATTTACGTCGTGCGTGAGGCGCTGCCTTTGCTGTGGGAAACCAGCGAAGGGGCGAGCATCGCCGGCGCTTTCCGTCCGCCATACGCATGGCAGCCCGTTTCCACCTCGCCGCGCTACAGTGTGATTCCCCTCATTGTTGGAACGTTCAAGGTCACCGTGATCGCCATGCTGATCGCCACGCCGCTGGCTCTGGCTGCGGCGTTGTACACCGCCGAGTTTGCTCCCTTCCGGCTGCGTGAATGGATCAAGCCGGCGATCGAGCTGCTGGCCGGAATCCCATCGGTGGTGATCGGCTTTTTCTGCTTGATTGTGTTGGCGTCGTGGATGCAAACGGCCTTGGGCCTCGACTTCCGGCTCAATGCGCTGACGGCGGGGCTGGGATTGTCTCTGGCGATCATCCCGATCATCTTCACGGTCTCGGAAGACGCGCTGACGGCGGTTCCGCGTCACTATCGGGAAGCGTCTCTCGCGTTGGGCGCTTCTAAGACGCAGACGGCGCTTCGGGTCGTATTTCCGGCCGCCATGCCGGGCGTCGGAGCGGCCATGATTCTCGGATTTGGGCGCGCCGTCGGCGAAACGATGATTGTTCTGATGGTTTCTGGAAACGCTTCGATTCTTTCGTTGGATCCCACGCTGCCGGTGCGCACGCTAGCGGCGACCATCGCCGCCGAGCTTGGAGAAGTGGTTTTTGGAGGCGGCCACTACCGCATGCTGTTCTTCATCGGAGCGCTGCTGTTTGTAATCACTTCCGTCCTCAATTGGGTGGGAGACCGTTACAACCGGCGGTTGCGGCTGAAGCTGTTCGGTTCGGAATGAGAAAAACGGTTGATCGCACCGTCGTCTTGCTGTGCGTCGCAGCCACGGGCCTGATCCTCGCGATGCTCGCCGTGATTGTCGCCAACGTCGTGCGCAATGGAACTGCGCGGCTCACATGGGAATTTCTTACAGCCGCGCCGGAGCAGGGCATGACGGCGGGCGGCATCTATCCGGCGATCTATGGAACCGTCCTGTCGGTGCTGATCATGTCGGCGGCTGCGGTTCCGTTTGGAGTCGTCGTCGCGATCTACTTTGCGGAATACGCGCGCACGAGCTCGCGCTCGTACCGATGGACGCGGATGGCGATCAACAATCTCGCCGGCGTGCCGTCGATCGTGTTTGGCCTGTTCGGTCTGGGATTCTTCATTCAAAGCATCGGCGGAGCATTCGATCGCGCCCTGTACGGAGGTCAGCTCGTCCTCGGCCAACCGTCGATCTTGTGGGCGTCCATGACGATGGCGGTCATGACGCTTCCGGTCGTCATCATTACTGTCGAAGAAACGCTGCGCGCCGTGCCGCGCGAGTATCGGGAGGCCTCGCTGGCGCTGGGCGCGACGCGGCTCCAGACGGTCGCGCGCGTCACGCTGCCTCAGGCGTGGTCAGGGGTCATGACGGGCGCCATTCTTGCAGTCAGCCGCGGCGCCGGAGAAGTGGCGCCGGTGCTGTTTACAGGGGTCGCGTACTTCCTGCCGCTGCTGCCGACTCGCGCCAACGACCAGTTCATGCAACTGGGCTATCATATTTTTGTGCTGTCAACGCAGTCGACGGACGTGGAGGCGACGAAGCCCCTGCTCTACTCTACGGTGCTGGTGCTTCTGGTGTTGACGTTCTGTCTGAACATTACGGCCATTGTGATCAGAAATCGGATGCGGAGATGGGCGACTCGATAAAGATCAACGTCAGCCGCATGGATTTCTTCTATGGCGGACATCAGGCGCTCTACAACGTCGACATGCAGATCCGGAAGCACTGGATCACGGCGCTGATCGGACCGTCCGGGTGTGGGAAATCGACGTTTCTCAGAGCGTTGAACCGCATGAACGATCTGATCCCGGGAGTTCGGCTCAGCGGACGCGTCGAACTGGACGGCATCGATGTGTATTCACCCTCTACCGACGTCATCCAGCTCCGCCGGCGCGTGGGGATGATCTTCCAACGATCGAATCCATTCCCGATGACGATCTATGACAACGTCGCCTACGGGGTCCGCGTGAACGGTCTGACGAAGAATCGCGCCGCGCTCGATGAAATTGTCGAACGCACGCTTCGCGGCGCGGCGCTGTGGGAAGAAGTCAAAGATCGGCTGAACAAGTCGGCGATGGGACTTTCCGGAGGGCAGCAACAGCGACTGTGCATTGCGCGCGCCCTCGCAGTCGAGCCTGAAGTTCTACTGATGGACGAGCCTGCTTCCGCGCTCGATCCGATCTCGACCGCGAAAATCGAAGAACTGATCTACGAGTTGAAGCGCGACTACACGATCGTCATCGTCACGCACAACATGCAACAGGCTGCGCGGGTGTCGGACGAAACAGGATTCTTTTTGAACGGCCGTCTGGTAGAGTTCAGCGAAACGCGCAGGTTGTTCACCGCCCCTCGCAACCGCGAAACGGAGGACTACATTACGGGCCGTTTTGGATAACGCAATGAGCGACCGGCAACACACAAGCAAGCACTATGAACAGCAGCTCCGGACTTTGAAGGATCGGCTGCTGCTCATGAGCCATCACGCCGAGCAGATGATCGGGGACTCGATTCGAGCGTTGGTGGAACGGCGGCCGTCGCTGGCGGAAGAGGTGGTCAAGAGCGACGACACGATGGACCAGCTCGAAATCGAAGTAGACAACCTCTGCTATGAAATCCTCGCGCTGGAACAGCCCGTGGCGCGCGATCTCCGCTTCATCGCAACGGCCCTCAAAATCGTTCGGGACATCGAGCGGATCGGCGACATTGCCGTGAACATCGCAGAGCGCGCAGCCGAACTTCTGCAAGAGCCGGAGATGAAACGCTTGATCGACCTGCCGATTATGGTGGACGCGGCGCAGCGGATCCTGAAGGACAGTCTGGATGCTTTTGTGAACGCCGACGCCGAGCTGGCGGAAAAAGTCATCCTGGACGATCGCCTCATCGACGACGTTTACGAGCACATATTCCGTGAATTGCTGACCTACATGATGGAAGACACCCGGACCATCTCGCGGGCTCTCAAGCTGATTTTCATCGCCAAGCACCTCGAGCGAGTGGGAGATCATTCCGCTAACATTGCGGAGATGGTCGTATTTCTGGTAAAGGGACAGGACATCCGTCATGGAACGCGTCTTGATCGTGGATGACGATCCGGACATTGTCCGTCTTGTCTCCTACAATCTGAACCACTCCGGATTCGAAACGATTTCCGCTGGCACCGGCCGGAAGGCTCTTGAAATCGTCGAGAAAAATCCGCCGGACATGATCATTCTCGATCTGATGCTGCCCGACGTCGACGGCATGGAAGTGTGCCGCACGCTCCGCCGGCAACCCTCCCGAAGAATACCGATCCTCATGCTTACTGCGCGAGGCGAGGAAATCGACCGCGTTGTCGGCTTCGAGTTGGGCGCGGACGATTACGTGATCAAGCCATTCAGCCCGCGCGAGCTCGTCCTGCGCGTGAAGTCGATCTTAAGGCGCGCTCGAGATGAACAGCCGGAAGTGCTGCGGGCGGGACGGATTCAGATCTATCCGGAGCGCCGGCAGTGCATCGTAGCGGGGACGCCGGCGCCGCTGACGGCCAAGGAGTTCGATCTCTTGCACGAGCTGGTGAAGGCGCGCGGCAACGTCGTGACGCGCGACAATCTGATGGATCGCGTGTGGGGATACCACGGTGAAGCCACGTCGCGCACGCTCGACACGCACGTCCGCCGCCTCCGCGACAAGCTGGGAGAAGACGGAGCTTGCGTGGAAACCGTGCGCGGCGTGGGCTACCGCATCGCGCTTTGATCCGGCTCCACCCACCAATGTCAAATGTGAGATGGATGTTGTCCGATGTGAGATGAAGTTGGCGACATGGCCGGCTGACCACTGGCCGGATGGCCGGATCAAGAAAGCGACGCGGTCGCTTGGAAGCAAGAAGCTTGCGATTCTCGATGGCGACTTGGCGACGTGAGGAGAGGGAAAGGGCCGGGGGTGAACCATCAGACTGTAGGAGCGCCTCTGCCTTAAATGTCAAATGTGAGATGGATGTTGTGCGATGTGAGATGAAGTTGGCGACATAGCCGGCTGACCCACTGGCCGGATGGCCGGATCAAGAAAGCGACCGGTCGCCTGGAAGCAAGAAACTTTCGGTTCTCGATGGCGACTTGGCGACGTGAGGAGAGGGAGAGGGCCGGGGGGTGAACCATCAGACTGTAGGAGCGCCTCTGCCTTAAATGTCAAATGTGAGATGGATGTTGTCCTATGTGAGATGAAGTTGGCGACATGGCCGGCTGACCCACTGGCCGGATGGCCGGCTTTGCTTGGGACCGCTCGTGCTCGGGTGTTGGCCGTGATCGGAACAGCTTTCAGCGGCAAACCCTCGAAAGACGCCTTGTCTTCTTCGCTGCGATGAATGTGGCGTCGTCTTGAAAACTGCCAAGAACCCCGAAAGTTTCTTGCTTCCAAGCGACCGCGTCGCCTTCTTAATCCGGCCATCCGGCCAGTGGGTCAGCCGGCCATGTCGCCAACTTCATCTCACATCGGACAACATCCATCTCACATTTGACATTTAAGGCAGAGGCGCTCCTACAGTCTGATGGTTCACCCCCGGCCCTCTCCCTCTCCTCACGTCGCCAAGTCGCCATCGAGAACCGAAAGCTTCTTGCTTCCAAGCGACCGCGTCGCTTCTTGATCCGGCCATCCGGCCAGTGGGTCAGCCGGCCATGTCGCCAACTTCATCTCACATCGGACAACATCCATCTCACATTTGACATTTAAGGTAGAGTCACCATCGAAAACCGAAAGTGGCCGGAATGATCTCCGTCGGGCGACTCGTCGTCCACATGCGGTGGTAACGGACTTCCGCAAAGAAATTCCCATGCCTTCCAAAGGCGGCGCCGCCGCCGACGTTGAATCCGCCCTTGTAGGTGCTTTGCTGTACGAATCTGGTTTCGGATGCGGCTTCGGCGCCGCAGACGTCCCACCACGAGTCGCAGGCGCCATCGAGGCCGGCGTCCCGGCGCGCCGACTGCAGCCTTCGGTTGTACAGGCCGTAGCCGCCGATGATGTACCCGCTGAACCCCTCGAACCGAGCGACGTCGAACGACGGACTCAACGTCAGGCTCAGCACCTGAAGTCCGACGTCGACCGGCGAACCGTCGGCGGGACGCGCCACTCTGGCCGTCATTTCCTGGACTGAGAAATCCAGAACCAGATACAGCCGCGACCGGATGTATGGCCGCACGCCGGCCACAAAGCTGACGCCCGGGCCCGCCCGTCCGGCTGTTTCTCCAACGGGCATAGATGCGCCGATTCCCACCTTGTAAAAGTCCTGCGCGCCGAGCGTGGAGGCGCTGAAGAACCACGCGGCGGCCAGGAAGACCAGTCGTCGCTTCATGGAAAACTCCTCGTGAATGCCCGGATTGCCTGCAACTTGTACGCCAAACACAATCGAAGCCTGTGGCGATGGGCGCGAACTTGTGCAAACATGACCGGGTGCTGCGATGGCAATGAACCTGAGAGAGGAAGAAATTCAGCGTTATACGCTTGATGAGTATTTCGCCCTGGAGAAGGCGAGCGAACGGCGCTACGAATACTGGGACGGCGAGATCGTTTGCATGAGCGGCGGCACGCTCGCGCACGGCCAGATCAGCGGGAATACTTACACCGTCATGCGCGCCCGACTTGAGGGCTGGAACTGCCAGGTGTTTACTTCAGACATGGCAATTAAGACGCCCACTCTCGGTCCCTACCGTTATCCCGATATCAGCGTGGTGTGCGGCCAGGTGCAGGTTGAACGAATCCAGTGCATCGATCTCATTGTCAATCCTGTTCTGATTGTGGAAGTGATCAGCCCAACTACCGAGGAACGGGACAGAAACGAAAAGCGGACCGCCTACCAAAACATCTCTTCGGTCCAAGAATACTTGATCGTTTCTCAGGAGATTCCGCACATTACGCATTACGTTCGCGAGGGAGAAACGTGGCGCCGCGCGGATTATTCGATGGGAGCGGAGCAGATCGAATGTCCGTCAGTCGGAATCACGCTGAAGTTGGACGAAATCTATCGAGGCGTCTCCTTCGAATAGGCTGCCGAGCTCACGCGACAATCAAGTTCCGTCCGCCCGCGGCGTCAAACGCCGCCACGACCGACTGCTGTCGTAAACGGACGCGTTCCATGAGCGGCTCCCACAGGTCGCGCGCACGAAGCGGCGCGAGGTAAGGATCCCGCTCGAACGCCGGCAGGCACAGGAACGCGGCGTTCACGGACTTTTCGAGCATCGCGAAGGCGCGTTCCACAAGGCCCAGTTTTGCGTAAATTTCCGCGACGTAAAAAAGTCCTTCGCCATCGTTGAACTGCGATCCTTCGAACGGCGCCAGCGCGGCGAGAGCTTCCTCGCGCTTTCCTTCGAAAGCGGCCCGAAGGCCTGTTGAAAAATTCCGCAGAAGCGGAAAGCCGGAGAAGCGCTGTTCCTCGCGCCGGGCTGCTGCAATGGCTTCATCATTGCGGCCGATCGCGCCCAGAAGACGCGCTGCGAAAGGATCGCTGCTCCGATGGCTTTCCTCAAGAGCTCGGGCGTAGTCGCCCTGCATGTAGTAGGTGTGGAGAATGCTCGTCGCGACGGAGGGATCGAGACGGCGGGCGTGCTGGTGCGCCGCGACCGACTCCTCCAGTAATCCGCCGTAGCGGCAGGCCTGGACCAGCGCCGCGTAAACGTGCGGCTCCGCGCGCCGCTCCCGCACGCGTTTCAGCAGGCGCGCAAGCGCGGCTTCGACGCGTCCAAGATCGATTTCGAGTTGGGCGAAGTGATGCTGCGCAGCCCCATTGTCCGGATCGATTTCCAAGGCGCGCACGAACGCCGACTCCGCACGAGCGAGATGCATGGGATCCTCATATTTCCCCAAAATCCGGTCGATGCGGCCGCGTTCGGCCCAGGCGGGCGCAAACGCCGGATCCACTTCCAGACACTGCTCGAAGAAGGATCGCGCTTGCCGCCAGCTTCCCGGTTCCATGCGCAACTGCATGCCGCGCAGGTACAGATCGAAGGCTTTCGCGCCCCCAGGGCGCATCGGGCCCCGTTGCGTTTGATCGCGCCTGGTAAGCGGCAGCGAGTTGAGGACGCGCTGGGCGAGCTGATCGTGAAGGTCGAACACCTCGTCAAGGGAAACCTGCGCCTTTTCCGTCCACCAGACGTCTCCAGCGGGAACGGAGACGAGTTCCGCGCTGATGCGCAGACGGTCCTTCATGCGCAGAATGGACCCCGTCAGCACCACGTCCACGGCCAGATCCGCAGCGACAGCGTTGAGATCCGGGGCGGCATCCGCATAACGCGCGGATTTCAGCGTCGAGCGCACCACCAGGGATTCCAGTCCAGAAAGTGAGCTCGCGAGCGCGTCGGCCAGACTCACGGACAGATAGTCGACTTCACTGTCCGGTTTGAGCAGACGGAACGGCAGCACCGCCAGCCGCAGAACGGGCCGAGCTTCGGAGATGCGACCGGAATCGGCCGAGGCCGCGACGCGGCGCAGATCCTCCGCCAGAGCCTGAGCGCTGGAATACCGGTCGTCCGGGCGCTTGGCAAGCAGACGATGCAAGATATGGTCCATGGCGGACGCCGCCGGCGATCCGGTAAGAACCGGCGGCGCGTCGTACAAGACGGAGTGGACCACGGCCGCAAACGTCCGGCCCGAAAAGGGCGGCCTTCCGGCGAGCATCTGGAAAAGGATCACGCCGACGGAAAACAGATCCGCCCGCGCATCGACAGCGCCGCCCAACAGCATTTCGGGAGCGGCGTATTGCGGGGTGCCGACAAACGCGCCCGTCATGGTCAACGCTCCCGTCGCGTCCGGTCCCCCCGCTCCGAATGGTCGGGCAAGGCCGAAATCCAGAACTTTCACGCCGTCCGGCGTCACGAAGATGTTCGACGGCTTCAGGTCGCGATGCACGATTCCGCTCCCGTGCAGTACGGCGAGCGCTTCCACAACCGACAGAGCGACCTCAATCGCTTCCGCCGCCGGCAGCGCGCCGCTCTGGAGCCGCTCGGCCAGCGGCGCGCCGTGGATCAGCTCCATGGCGATAAATGGCTGCCCGTTCCAGTCCCCTAGTTCGTATACCTGGCATATCCGCGCGTCGGACAATCCCGCCGCAAGGCGAGCCTCGCGGATCAGCCGCTCGCGCGCATTGGGGTCTGCGGAATCGCCGCGAAGCAACTTCAGCGCAACTTTCCGCTCCAGGCGCTCGTCCTGCGCGACATACACCACGCCCATGCCGCCCTCGCCGAGCTTCGACAGAATCCGGTATTGTGCAATGCGATCGGGACGCTCATCCTGCGTCATGAATGGCCGCTAGTCTAACGCGAATTGCCTCGCGGCCCCAGCATTGACGGAGACGGGGGAGTCCTTTATCGTATGAACATATGATAACCAAGCGAGCGATATCCGTCACGCTGCATCCCGACAATCTGCTCTGGTTAAAAGGCCGGGCAAGCGCCGCGGGGCACAGAAGCGTGAGCGAACTGTTGGATCGGCTTGTGACGGCCGCCCGGACTGAGGGAAAGACTGGAGGAGAGGTTGGAGGGTCCAAATCCGTCGTCGGCGCGATCGAAATAGATTCCTCAGACCCGCTGCTGGAACGGGCGGACGCCAGAATACGCCTGTTGTTCGAAAGGTCGCTTGGCGCCTTGCTGAGCGACGCAGACAGAGTCCGGCCTGGCGCTCGAACGAGACAACGCGCGCGTCGTGGCTGAACCCAAGGCTGCGGTCACTGACACACACCCTCTCATCTTTCATGCGGCTGGCGACGGGCGGCTTGGCCGGCGTGCTGCAGCATTCTTCCATCGCTGCGAACGTCGAGAAGCGATCCTCTACGTTCCCGTCCCTGTGCTCTGGGAGTGCAGTCTGCTTGCCCGGGTCGCCAAGATCAGGTTGCGAGGGAATCTCCGGTCTTTTTTCGGCGATCTGTTCAGCAACCCGGCCTACCAGCCGCTGGATCTTTCCACTGATCACGTATTTCTAGCCGACGAATCGCGCTTCAACAGGGATCCCTTCGACGGGCTGATCGTAGCCGCGGCTCAAACTCTTGGGCTGCCCCTGATTACTCGGGACTCGGCAATCATGGATTCCGGCGCCGTTAAGTTGATTTGGTGAACCGTTTGCTGAACACAGAGGATTTCTCAAATACAGACCGCGCCGATAGCTTGGCAATACTCCGCCGCTTGCGGTAGATTTCTGCTACTTGGAGGCCGCCTATGATTTCCCTGACGATAAATGAGAAGCGGTATGAACTGGACGTGAGTCCGGACATGCCGCTGTTGTGGGTGATTCGCGACGCCGTTGGCCTGACCGGCACGAAATTCGGCTGCGGACTGGCGCAGTGCGGGGCGTGCACGGTTCATCTCGACGGCGAACCGGTCCGGTCGTGCGTCACGGCCGTTTCTTCCGTTGGAACAAAGAAGGTGACGACGATCGAAGGACTGTCGTCTGCAACAGGCCGCAAGCTGCAGGCGGCGTGGATTGCGGAACAGACGCCCCAGTGCGGCTACTGCCAGTCCGGCCAGTTGATGGCGGCCGCGGCGCTTCTGGCCAAGAAACCGAAGCCCACCGATTCCGACATCGATGCTGCGATGTCGGGCAACATCTGCCGGTGCGGCACGTATCAACGCATCCGTCGCGCAATCCGACGCGCGGCAGAGTCGTGAGGTTTCCCATGGCGCAAACAGTCAGCAGACGGACCTTCCTTAAAGTCAGCATCAAAGTCAGCGCGGCCGGCGGCGCGTTCATTGTGGGCGGCTATCTTCCAGGCTTGGAGAAGAAGGCTTCAGCCGCCGGAGTGTTCGAACCGGGCGTATGGATCAAGATCGGCGCGGACGACAGCGTAACGGTCATGCTGTCCCAACTCGAAATGGGGCAGGGAGTGATGACGTCGATGCCGATGCTGGTCGCCGAGGAACTCGACGTCGAATGGAGCAAGATCAAAACCGAATGGACTCCCGCCGACCCGAAATACGGCAACCCTAACTTCGGCGGGCTGCAGCTCACCGCAGGGAGCAACAGCGTGCGCGGCATGTGGAAGATTCTCCGTGAAGCCGGCGCGACTGCTCGCGCGATGCTCGTCACTGCAGCAGCGCAGACATGGAGCGTCCCAGAGGCCCAGTGCTCGACCGACAAAGGCGAAGTCGTTCACAACTCCAGTGGACGGCGGCTCCGCTACGGAGCGCTTGTCGACAAGGCCGCAACATTGCCGGCGCCCAAGACCGTCGCGCTGAAGGATCCAAAAGAATTTCGGCTGCTCGGTCAATCGATTCCGCGGATAGACATACCGGAAAAGATCAACGGCCAGGCGGTCTTCGGAATCGATGTCAAGCGACCCGACATGCTCATCGCGCGCGTTGTCCGCTGTCCGGTGTTCGGCGGCAAGGTCGCGAGCTTCAACGCGGACAAAGCCAAAGCCGTGGCGGGAGTCCGCCATGTCGTTGAGATCAGCAGCGGCGTTGCGGTTGTGGCCGACAACTATTGGGCGGCGTCCAAAGGGACGCAGGCGCTGGACGTGAAGTGGAATGAAGGACCGCTGGCGAATCTGACCAGCGCCGACATCATGAAGAAATACGCCGCACTGGCCGAACAACCCGGCAAGGTTGCGCGCAACGACGGCGACGCCAATGCCGCAGTCAAGGCTGCGGCGCGCTCGTTCGAGCGGGTTTTTGAGCTGCCTTTTCTCGCGCACGCCTGCATGGAGCCCATGAATTGCACGGCCGACGTTCGCAAGGACCGCTGCGACGTTTGGGTTCCAACGCAGGGACAAACTGCATCACATCAGGCCGCCGTTGCAGCGTCCGGACTTCCGGCCAACGCTGTGCATATCCACACCACCTACTTGGGAGGCGGCTTCGGCCGGCGCGGTGAAGCGGACTTTGTGATGGACGCCGTCGAGACGTCGAAAGCCGTCGGCAAGCCGGTCAAAGTAATCTGGACCCGCGAGGACGACATCCAACACGACTACTACCGGCCCATCACCTACGTGCGCATGTGGGGCGCACTGGATGCGTCGGGTAAGCCCGTCGCCTTCATGCAGCGTCTGGTCCAGCAATCGCTGATGAAACGGATCGGGCCTCTGCCTGAGAACGGAGTCGACTTCATTTCCGTGGATGGTTCGGCGACGCTGCCGTACGACATTCCCAATATCCGCGTCGAGTACATAGAAACCGACCCAGGCGTCCCATACGGCTTCTGGAGGTCGGTGGGCGCCTCCGTCAACGGCTTCGTCGTTGAGGCGTTCATCGACGAAATGGCGACAGCCGCCGGCAAGGATCCCTATCAGTTCCGGCGCGATCTGCTCAGCCGGCATCCGCGGCATCGGGCCGTGCTCGACCTCGTTGCTGAAAAGTCCGGTTGGGGCCAACGTTTGCCGTCCGGGCGCGGGCGGGGAATCGCGGTCATGGAAGCCTTTGGGAGCATCGTCGGCCAGGTCGCTGAAGTATCGGTCGCAAACGGCGCCGTCCGCGTCCATAAGGTGTGGTGCGTGGTCGATACGGGTTGGGTCATCCATCCGGATTCGATCAAGGCTCAGATGGAAGGCGGAACCATTTATGGATTGACGGCGGCGCTCAAAGGCGAAATCACGATTCAGAAGGGCCGCGTCGTCGAGCGCCACTTCAACGACTATCCGATGATGCGCCACAACGAAGCGCCAGAGATCGAAGTTCATATCATGCCCAGCGCCGAAGCGCCCGGAGGCATCGGCGAACCGAGCACGGCCATTGCCGCCGGCGCTCTGGCCAATGCAGTCTTCGCCGTCACCGGGAAGCGCGTTTACAAGCTGCCGATGCGGAAGGTATAGGGTTGCGCGGTCATAGAGAAAGTATGAACCAATTGGCGCGACGCATTCTGACCCCCTGCCGCCTTCGGCGACTCTCCCCCTCAAAGGGGGAGAAAAGGCCCGAGCCGCCGAAGGCGGCAGGGGGTCAAACTCCGCTAAGCGGCATCCGTTCACACTTTCCTTGAGGCCGCCCGCGTTTGGCCATAGACTGACGGGCATGCTGCTTCGTTCGAATCGCCGGCATTTTCTCGGAGCGCTGGCAGGCGGCGCCGTCGCGGCCCATCACGCATGGGCGCAGCCTGGCCAAATCCGAGCGACGCGGCTCACAGACAACTTCGTTCTCATTACCGGCGCCGGCGGAAACGTCCTGGTCCTGACGCAGCCCGAAGGCGTGCTCATGGTCGACGGCGGCCTTCCCGAGCACGCTGCGGATCTGCTCAGAATCGTTTCGGAACAGTCGGACGCGCGCCGCATTCAGACTGCCATCAATACACATTGGCATCTCGAACACACCGGTTCGAACGAAGCGCTCGGCGAGGCCGGCGCGAAGATCATCGCGCACGAAAACACCAGGCTGTGGATGGGCGCCGACATCATCGTGACGTGGCAGAAGCGAACGTACAAGCCGCGTCCGAAAGCGGCGATTCCGAATCAGTCGTTTTACACGACGGGCAAGATGACGTTCGGCAGGGAAGAGGTCCAGTACGGATACCTCGGACAAGCGCATACCGACGGCGATATCTACGTCTTCTTTCCGGGCCCGAACATTCTTGTGACAGGCGACGTCTTCTCCGTCGGCAGCTATCCGATCATGGATTATTCGACCGGCGGATGGATCGGCGGGCTGACTGACGCCACGCGAACGCTGGTGGACTTGACGGACGCTCAAACGCGCGTGATCCCGGGCGCCGGTCCCGTGCAGACGCGTGCGGATCTGCAGGCCCAGCTCGATATGTGCGGCACAATGCGAACGCGCTTCGTCGAGATGATGCGAAAAGGCATGAGCGCGAGAGAAATGCTCGCAGCTCAGCCGACCAAGGAATTCGATGCGAAGTGGGGGGATCCGTTTCTGTTCATCACGAATGCGTATCCGGGATTGTGGGGGCACGTTCGGGAGCTCGGGGGGATCGTTTGATGTTGCCTGATCCACTCCAAAGAATCGGCCGGCAAGTATGTCGGGCCCGCAGAGGGATGTACGTTCTGGCTGTATTCATCGCACTCATGCTCGCTTCGTCCGCATCGTCTTTGTTGCGGGCGGCCTCTCCACAAGTTTCTTCACCCGCGCCGTCTTCTCTTTCCACGCACCGCGCGTTGCTCGACCAGTACTGTGTGACGTGCCACAATCAGCGATCGAAAACCGGCGGTCTGGCGCTGGATGCGCTCGATCCGGCTCGGCCGGCGGATCACGCGGAGGTTTGGGAAAAGGCGATCCGGAAGCTGCGGGGCAATCTGATGCCGCCGCCGGGAGCGCGGCAGCCGGACCGGAAAGCCGTGGAGTCGTTGATCGCATATCTGGAGGGCGCGCTCGATCAAGCCGCGGCTCAGGCGCCGAATCCCGGCAGCGTGGCGTTGCATCGCCTGAACCGCGCCGAGTACGGCGCCTCGATCAAAGAGCTGTTCGACATCGAGATCGATCCTGCGGCGCTGCTTCCCGCCGATGACGTCAGCGACGGATTCGACAATATTGCGAACGTCCTGAAGGTTTCGCCGTCCTTCCTCGATCAATACATTTCGGCCGCCCGCGAGGTCAGCATTCAGGCCGTCGACCAGCCTCCGTCCACAGCGCCCGTGCGCACGACGCTGCGCGCCGGAAGTCTCGACCACAGCGTCTTCGCCGCCGGGGGAGCGCCGTTGGGCGTGCAGCCCAGCATTGTCGTGGATCACCTGTTTCCAGCCGACGGCGAGTATGAATTCCGAGGCGGCGCCATCATGACCGTCGACGGCGCCCGCGTTCCGACCACAGGCCGCGTCGCAGTTAGGGCCGGAGTGCGCCGGGTCGTTGTGGCGAATCCGGTGCGCAGCTTCATCGAATCCGAAGTCATGCTGCAATCGTTCGTTCCAGGAGCAGGCGGCGGCGGATTTGGAGGTCGTGGAGGCGGCGGCGCCGGCGGCGTCCAGATCATTGGCCCGTACAATCCGAGCGGCGCATTCATCGAAACGCCGAGCCGCCAGCGCATTTTCGTGTGTCGGCCTGCGAACGAAGCTGACGAACTGCCGTGCGCCGCCGAAATTCTTTCGAATATCGCGCGCCGCGCGTTCCGCCGTCCGGTGACGGAGAGCGACCTCGCCGCGCCTCTCGAATTTTTCAAGGACGGACGCTCCAATGGCGACTTCGAAAAAGGCATTCAAACAGGCATCATGGCCATTCTCGCGAGCCCCAAGTTCTTGTATCGCGTGGAGCGTTCGCCGGCCGGCTTGAAGCCGGGGTCGGACTACAGGATCAGCGACCTGGAATTGGCGTCCCGGCTCTCTTTCTTTTTGTGGAGCCAGATACCCGACGACGATCTTCTGAACCTGGGCGTGAAGCGCGAGTTGAGCGATCCCGCAGTTCTCGAACGCCAGGTTCGAAAGATGCTCGCCGATCCGCGGGCGAAGTCCCTCGTTACGAACTTTGCCTTCCAGTGGCTTCGCGTCCGGGAGATCGATAAGGCCGATCCAGACGCCATTCTGTTTCCGAATTTCGATCCGGCTCTGAGACAGGCGTTCCGGCGTGAAATGGAATTATTCGTCGAAAGCATCCTGCGCGAAGACCGCAGCGTGCTGGATCTTCTGACTGCGGACTACACCTACGTCAATGAGCGGCTCGCCGCCCACTATGGAATCCCGGACATTCGCGGCGCGCAGTTCCGGCGGGTGACGTTGACGGATCCGAACCGCTGGGGCGTTCTCGGCAAGGGCGCCGTCCTCACGGTGACGTCCTATCCGAATCGCACGTCGCCCGTGCTTCGCGGCGCGTTCCTTCTGGAGAGCATCATCGGGACTCCGCCGGCTGCGCCGCCGCCCGACGTCGAGGGCTTTAAAGAGAACAAGGAAGGCGAGAAGCCATTAACGATTCGCGCCATCATGGAGCAGCACCGGCGGAATCCAACCTGCAATGGCTGTCACGGCGTGATCGATCCGCTGGGGTTTGCACTGGAGAATTTTGATGCTGTCGGAGGATGGCGGGTCAAGGATCGTTGGGCCGGCGAAGTTATCGACGCATCCGGCCGGCTTGCCGACGGAACGGCGGTCGGAGGTCCGGACGATCTGCGCAAGGCGCTCTTGAACCGTCCGGAACAGTTCGTTCAGACGATGACGGAAAAGCTCATGACGTACGCGCTCGGCCGCACGGTTGAGTATTACGACATGCCGGCGGTCCGCAAGATCGTGCGGGACGCGGCGCGCGGGAATTATCGCTTCTCGTCAATTGTGTTGGGCGTGGTGAGAAGCGCGCCGTTTCAGATGCAACGGGTTGTGGAAGAAGGGAATTGAGCTGTGGGTTGACGACGATTGGCAGAGTTTTGACCCCCTGCCGCCTTCGGCGGCTCTCCGTTTACTCCCCCTTCGAGGGGGAGAGCCGCCGAAGGCGGCAGGGGGTCCAGGCGCTCTCGCAATCGATAAGGAGTGTCCGAAATGTTCATCACAAAGAAACATCTTTCACGCCGAACGTTCCTGCGCGGCGCGGGCGCGACTGTCGCGCTGCCGCTGCTTGATGCGATGATTCCCGCCGCGACAGCTCTCGGACAAACCGCGGCGGCGCCGAAGCCGCGCCTGGGGTTTATCTATTTTCCCCATGGCGCGATCATGAACCAGTGGACGCCGGCGGCAGAGGGCGCGGACTTCGAATTCACGCCGATACTCAAGCCGCTCGAACCGTTCCGAAAGTACGTCACTGTCGTGAGCGGGCTTGAAAACAAGGCCGCGATTGCGCCGCCTGTCCATGCCCTAAGCCCAGGAACGTGGCTCAGCGGCGTTGCGCCGCGCAAGAGTCAGAGTCCGTGGGGCGGCGTGACGATCGATCAGATGGCCGCAGAACGTCTGGGGCAGGACACTCCGTTCCCGTCGCTCGAAGTTGCCGTGGAAGGACGCGGCGGCAACGGCGCCTGCGATCGAGAGTATGGCTGCAGCTACTCCGGCACAATTTCATTCCGGACGCCTTCAACGCCGCTGCCGATGGAAAACGATCCGCGCAAGCTGTTCCAACGGCTCTTCGGTCAAGGCGACACTCCAACCGAACGTAAGATCATCGCGCGGCAGTACTCGAGCATCCTGGACCTCGTTTCGCAGGAAGCGGCGGAGCTGCAGCGCAGTCTGGGCTCCGGCGATCGCGCCGCGGTGAACGACTATCTCGAGACCGTGCGCGAAATCGAACGCCGCGTCGAGAAGATGGAAGCGCGGGATCTGTCGAAGCTCGATCTTCCGGATGCGCCCGCCGGTCCTCCCGCGCAGTTCGAGGCGCACGTCAACCTGATGTTCGATCTCATTGCACTGGCGTACCAGGCGAACCTGACGCGCGTGTTCACCATCATGATGGCCGCGGAAGTGAGCAACCTGACGTACAACAACATCGGCGTGCCCGACGCGTTCCATCCGATTTCGCATCACAACAACGACAGGATCAAGATGGACAAGCTGGTGAAGATTCAGACGTATCACAGCCAGCTCTTCGCCCGGTTCGTGTCCAAGCTGGCGGCGCTTCCCGACGGGGACGGCTCGATGCTGGACCATGCGATCCTGCTGTACGGCAGCAACATGAGCAACAGCAATTCGCACAATCATTTCCCGCTGCCTTCGGCGCTGGTGGGCGGCGGCATCGGAAAGATCAAAGGGAATCAGCATCTGAAGTACCCGGATCAGACGCCGCTGTCGAACCTGCTGCTGACGGTGCTCACCAGAGCCGGCATCGAGATGGAAAAAGTCGGCGACGACGGGACGAAGGTGTTTTCGGAGGTCTGAGACTATGCGCAGCCGATTAGTGGAGTTTCTGACCCCCTGCCGCCTTCGGCGGCTCTCCCCCTCAAAGAGGGAGTAAACGCTCCCAAGCGGCCCTTTCTCCCCCTTCGAGGGGGAGAGCCGCCGAAGGCGGCAGGGGGTCAGAATGCGTCGCGCTTTTCAGGAGTTCACGATGTGCAGTCGAATCACGGTTGCAATCAGCGTGCTCGTCATACTCACGACATCGGCTCTCGCCGCTAACCCGGACTTGGTCGATGCCGTTCAGTCCGGGGATCGCGCGGCGGCGCTGAAGCTGATCGAGCAGCGCGTCGACGTGAATGCAGCCGCAGCCGACGGCACGACCGCGCTGCACTGGGCCGTGCATCGCGGCGACCTCGAATTGGCAGACCGCCTCATTAAGGCGGGCGCCAACGTCAATGCCAGGAACGACTACGGCGCGACGCCGATATCCGAAGCCGCCATCGCAGGGAATACCGAGATTCTTGAAAGGTTGCTTAAAGCGGGCGCTGATCCGGATTCTCCAATGCCGGACGGCATGACGCCCCTCATGGTGATTGCGCGCAGTACGAACGTAGCGGCGGCGAAGCTTCTGTTGGACCACGGCGCCAAGGTGAACGCCCGTGAACAGCAAAGGAATCAGACCGCGCTCATGTGGGCCGCCGCGCAGAGTCAGCCTGCCATGGTAAAGCTCCTGGTGGAACATGGAGCGGAAGTCAACGCGCGCGCCGCTGTAAATGTGACCGCAACGACGTTCTTTACCGACGCCGGTCCGCTCGACTGGCCCTCGCATGTCAGCGCAGAGCCTCGCGCGCAGCCGCGCGCCGCCGGTGGGTTCACGCCGTTGCTCTATGCCGCCCGCGAAGGATGCGCCAGGTGCGCGGAGGCGCTCGTGGCCGGCGGCGCCGACGTCGATCTGATCGATCCCGAAGGCGTGACTCCGCTGATGATGGCCATTCAGAACATGCACTTCGATACGGCCGCCGTCCTGATCAAGGCGGGCGCCAATCCCAACAAGTGGGACATCTGGGGCCGGAGCGCCTTGTACCTTGCAGCCGACGTGAACACGATACCGCGAGGAGGCCGCGCGGACCGGCCTTCGTTGGACGAGACCCCCAGTCTCGCGATCATCGAAATGCTGCTTCGGGCGGGCGCCAATCCGAACCTGCAGTTGAAGCTCCTGCCTCCATACCGGAATCTCGGGGCCGACCGCGGCGTCGACCGCATGCTGACTATCGGCGCCACGCCGCTCCTGCGCGCCGCGAAGGCCCTGGACGCGCCGGCCGTCGGGCTGCTGCTCAAATACGGCGCGAATCCCAATCTGCCGCAGATCGCCGGAATTACTCCTGTTATGGCCGCGGCCGGCCTGGGCTCCGTCGACGCGGATACGCGCGGCGTCTTCACCACCGAAGACGTTGAACAGCGCTCGATTGCGACGCTGGATCTCCTGCTGAAGGCTGGAGGCGACATCCATGCACAAGATAATCGAGGCATGACGCCGCTCCACGGCGCCGCGTTTTGGGGATGGAATGACGTGGTCAAGTTTCTGGTGAAGAACGGCGCCGACGTCAACGCCAAGGAAAACCGCGGACTCACGCCTGTAGATTCAGCCTTGGGCCGCACCGGCGGCAACAGCCGCGGCGGCCAGCGCATCGACGTGTGGGAAGACACGGCGGCTCTGCTGAAGGAACTCGGCGGCGCCGAAGGAACGCCAGTCGCTCAACCCGGACGCAGAGATTAAGGGACTGTGTGAGTCACTTGTCGAGACAGGCGATTCCCCTCCTTGGATAAGGGCATCAACATACCTGGAGAGTCCATGGAATGGGGCGAACGGGGAATTTCGAAATTGGACGAATCCTGCATCTTAAATCCGAAATCTGAAAGTGCAGATTGGACTTTTTGGCGGAGCGCACCTGTTCCGGATCTGCGAGATCTGCGCCAGTCCAGTCAGAAATCTCAGATTTCGGATTTAAGATGCAGGATTCGTCCAATTTCGAAATTCCCCCTGGCAGTTCCTGATTCATATTTTCGCAAAGTCTCCAAAGCGCGCCGCGCCGGCCGCTGCCATTTGTCTTGTTCCGAACACGCCCTCTATAGATAATCCCCGCCATCTCAGGATGAGACGCCGGTCGCTGGAATCGTCAATTTCCCTAGACGCTACAGGTGGGCTTAGGGCTGGAAGCCGAAATAGAGGAGAGCATCACTCATGGCATATCAGTCCGCGCAACGCTGCTTTGAAGCTATCCAATCGAACGCTCCCGATTCAGCAGACACACAAACCGACATCGGATTGAATCTGAGCCGAGGACTTTCCGAACTGACCGCGTCGGTAGCCGCCGACATCCAGAGCTTGCGCCGCCAACTGGCGGCTCTCCAGGAAGAACTCGAAGCGCTGAAATCCGAACGGCGTCGCCTGATGATCTGATCAGCCGCCGATGCTCCAGTTGAGCTCCGCAACCGCCTCATTGTCGATTCGGACGGTCGCCCGATAAGGGCCGTCTTGAAAAGCGCCGGCGTCCAGAGCGCGCGCAGTGAAGAAGACGCCGCCCTTCGACATCGCCTTACCCAGCTTGATGCTGTCTTCCTGACGGAATTTCAGAGGGCCCGAAGAATCTGCGACGTCGATGACGATGTTGGTTCCCAACGGGACCGGCTTTGCGAAATAGAGTGTGAAGAAGATCGTTCTCGTCCCGGAAGGCAGTCGCTGCGGCGAGTTGTTCAGATCTGCGGGCGATCGGAGATGATCGACATCGTTGACCCGGTCGCTGACGGCGACTCCCACGTCCGCGGCTGCGGACGGATTCAAGTATCGGACGCGCGGTCCCGCCGCGCCCGGCAGCTCGTCAGCCTGCCCGCCCCATGCCGTGAGAGTCAGAAGAAAGATAAGTCCAATCGGGGTCCAATGTCGCATGATTCCTCCTTGAGGAAGTTTTGAGTTATGAGTTTTGAGTTCTGAGTTCTGAGTGCTCAAAACTCAAAACTCAAAACTCAAAACTCGACTTCGAGCGGCGCTTCCAGCCGGAACACGAGCTGCGTTTCTGAATCGATGCGCACGTGATCCTTGGTGATGATCGCCGCCGCCACGCCGCCGCCTGCGCCGGCGGTCGCGCCGATGGCGGCGCCTTTCTTGCCGCCGGCGATTGCGCCGATGGCGGCGCCGATCGCGCCTCCAATCACGGCGTTGCGTGCGGTCTTCTGACCCTGGGATGCGCCTTCGGTTTGATAGACGTTGCTTTCAACGTCGTAGGTCTTGCCGCCGACCACGATGCGATCGAGCTGAAGCTGCAGTTGGCTGGTCCCGCGGATCTCGCCCGGACGACGGACCTCGGCAAGCTTGAGATCGACGTCGGCACCGCGAGGAATGACGGTTTCGCCGTCGAGCGAAACCGCTTCGTCGATGGAGGCGCGGAATGTTCGTCCGGCCTGATCTGTCTTTGAATCGATCGCGTCGATCGTACGAACCGTGATCAGCGTTCCCGAGGGAATCCTTGCCAGGCGCGTCGTTGGCTTCGGTGGTTCGGGAGGCGAAACCGGCTCCGCCGCGGCTGTGGATCGATCCACGGGCGCCGGCGCTGGAGCGGCGGTTACCGGCTCTGATGGAGAAGTCGCAGGCGCCGAGGCGGCAGCGGCGGTCCGATCCGCCGCTCCGGCGGGCGGCGTCTTCGGCTTTGGCGCGGCTTTCCTAGGGGCCGGCGCCGGCGCAGGCTCGGCGGCCGCCGTGTCCGCATCTGTTTTTGCCACATCGTTTGCGACAGCGTCCGGCGGCGCAGCGGGCGGCGCGGGAGTCGCGGTCGCGTCCGGGCTCGCCGACGCGACTGAAGGGTCATCAGTGGAACACGAAGTCAGTCCCACGGAAGCGATCAACGCAAGCGCCACAATCCTTCCAAAGTTATTCATTTCTTTTCACCTCGTCGTCCACAGGTTCCAGAGCAACCACTCTGTCATCAGACGGGAACTTACGGCGAAGGTTTAGCCTTCCAGCAGCCGTCGATCCAGGACAGGCGCGTTCGACATATAGGTATAGAACGATATTCACACGGAAAGGATAATCGTATGCACCGACTTACGTTTTCAACGACAATCCATGCCCCCAAGGAAAAAATCTGGCGCGTCATGCTGGACGATGCGGGATTTCGCGAGTGGACCAGCGCCTTTCAGCCGGGTTCTTACGCGGTCACAGACTGGAAGGAAGGGAGCAAGGCGCTTTTTCTTACGCCCGAAGGGGAAGGAATGGTGAGCAAAATTGTGACGCACCGGCCTCAAGAGTTTCTTTCCATCCAGCACCTCGGCGTCGTCAAGAACGGAGTAGAAGACACGACGAGCGAGGCCGTCCGGACCTGGGCGGGCGCTCTGGAAAACTACACGCCTCGGGAAGTCCCGGGAGGCGGCGCGACGCTCACGATCCACATGGACACAGCCGACGAGTACAAGGCGTACTTCGAGGAGACTTGGCCGAAAGCGCTGGAAAAACTCAAGGAGATCGCCGAAAGGTGATTACGCTTCCGGCTAGAATCTGAGAGAGGTCGCATTTATGGAACTGCCGGAGTGGACCGAAGTCACGCGTGTTGTAGGCAGGCTGCTGCTGGCGGCGCTGCTCGGCGGGCTTCTTGGCTACGAGCGGGAGCGTGGAGGCAAGGCCGCCGGTCTGCGCACGCACATGCTGGTCGCGCTGGGGGCGGCCCTTTTCACTATTGCGCCGCTTGAAGCGGGCATGACGCTTTCCGATCTGAGCCGGGTTTTTCAAGGCATCGCCACGGGGATCGGCTTTATCGGCGCCGGGACGATTCTCAAACGGACGGAGCTTCAGGAAATCAAAGGCCTGACGACCGCTGCAGGGATTTGGTTGACGGCTGCGGTGGGCGTCGCGGTCGGCGCTGGGCCATTGTGGATTCCAATCGTCGGCGCCGTTCTCGCCCTCATCATCTTGTCGGTGCTGGTATACGCCGAGCGTTGAAATTTGGGGACAGAGACCAATTTCCTGCGGTGACGAACCCGTTGGTCTTTACAAACGCCTTCTGACCCCCTGCCGCCTTGCTTGGGAAGCGTTTACTCCCCCTTTGAGGGCTGATCTTTGCACACACTTGACACCGCCGGCGACGATGAAAAATGAGAACTGATTGATGATTAATGAGTAATGCAATTGGTAGATGAGCTGGAGCCCTTCGGTGAGAGGTCTCTCCAGACTTCAAGATCAGG